>Ga0194063_10000225_pt1 | contig 41846 bp, 28 predicted proteins | sample SepL3720m_MetaG_FD_155459 | JGI IMG/M metagenome (GOLD analysis project Ga0194063, IMG submission 155459) | Anoxic zone freshwater microbial communities from boreal shield lake in IISD Experimental Lakes Area, Ontario, Canada - Sep2016-L373-20m | ecosystem: Environmental > Aquatic > Freshwater...
CGATGTTTACTGGATGGACGCCGGTTGGTATGGGCCGGACCACGAGACTGAGGAGTTCCAGAACTTCCACACCGAGGACTGGGCCTACCACATTGGTCACTGGCGGGTGAACCGCATGGTGCATTCGGACGGGTTGGCGCCGATCGTCGCTGCGGCGGCGGAATCGGGAATGAAGGTGCTACTCTGGTTCTCGCCGTACTTGGCGGAGGAAAGCGCTCCCATTTTGCGTGAACATCCGGAAGCGATGTTGTGCGCCTCGGCAGCGGGGGGTGGTGGCATCGGGTTGAACAAACAGAAGGTCAACCTCTGTTCCCTGAACATCGGGAGTCCGGAATCGCGTCGATTCCTGGCGGATCAGATCTCCGGGCTCATTCGCGAGCACAAGGTCGAATGGTTCCGCGACGATGGCGGCTTGCCGCTGCCTCGGGAAGATCAGGATGCGCCGGACCGGCAGGGCATCGCGGAGATCCGCTGTGTACAGGGTTTCTACGCATTCTGGGATGATCTCCTGAAGCGTCATGAAGGACTGCTGATCGACAACTGCGGCGGCGGCGCAACCCGGATTGATCTGGAAACCCTGGGCAGAAGTCTGGTGTTGCATCGTTCGGATTACAACTGTCATCCCGATGCCGATCCCATCGGGATGCAGGTGGGCACGTACGGTCTTTCGCACTGGGCGCCGTTGGTCGGTGGTGGCGCACCCGCCAGACCGGGCGACACCTACAACTTCCGCAGCGCGTGGTGCGGTGGCATTCCCTTCAGCCTGTTCCACGCCTGCGGATTCGGCAACGCTCCGATCGCGCCGGCGCCGGACTACCCGATCGAGTGGCACCGGCGCATGATCGAGGACTACTGCCGCGTGCGGACCTATTATACGGGCGACTTCTATCCGCTGACCGGATGTTCCACCTCGGACCGGGAGTGGTTTGCGTACCAGATGGACCGGCCTGACCTTGGCGAGGGCGTGGTAGTCGCCCTGCGCCGGCCGAAGAGCCCGTTCGAGAAGGCCGTGTTCCTCCTGCAGGGGCTGACGGATGCCGACTACGAATTGACGGATCTGGACTCCGGCGCCGTTCGCAAGGTATCCGGAAAGAATCTGAAGACCAAGGGGCTGACTGTTACGATGAAGAAACTGCCCGATTCCGTTGTGTTGACCTACCGGAAACTGACGACCCCGAGGACCCATCGGTGAGACCAAAGGGGCCCGCGCCGGTGTGATCGGTGGAATGATACCATGATGAACAACCAAGAGGAGCATCCCATGAACAACAACCCCAACCGCGGCAACCACCGCAAGGAGAAACCAATGAACCTATGGACCAAAGGAATGTGCTCGGCAGTTCTGGCCGCGTTTGGAGTGGCGATCGGCGCCCAGGCGGTGGAACCGGCGGTCGGGGACACGATTGTGGGTATGTCCCCGGTATCCCTCATGGTGTACCCAGCACGATCTGCTTGCCGTTGAAACTCACCTTGCGTTTGCCGACTGTGGCCGAGGCACCACTCTCCATCACCACAACCGCCGGCGCGTCGCCCTTTTGGATCGTCATCAGCACCAGAAACTCCTGTTCCTTGTCCTTGCCGTTCACCAGGATCGCCCGCCGCAGGAACGGACTCCGCTTGTGCGATCCGTGGTAGTTGATCTCGTGAACGTGCTCGTAGTCCACCACCTGCACCTGCGCACTCGCTGGCTTGACCACCGTTCCCTTCAGCGTCGCGCCGTTTGGTGCCGTGATGACAAACTGCCCGTTCGTGCACGTCACCGTGTTCTCGCGTTCAGTCGCCAGTTGCCACACGTTCGACCCCTGTGTCCCGGTCAGGCGGTCGCCCACCGCCACAAGACACGGCGCGCCACACTTCCCTGAATAGTCCACGCCAAAGCCCCGAACCGCGCGGATCCCGATGTCCACCGGTTTCTCGGCCTTCCACTCAGTCACCGTGGCGCCACCCTTTCCGGGCTTTTCGATCTTCTCTTTCGGGTAGTGCAGATAGATCTCGTCCATGTTCAGACTCACCGTGCCCGACCCGTCCTGCTCCACAACCGACTGCATGACCGTGGCCTGCGGACTGCCGCCGATGTTCTGTTCGCCCACATCCACCATGTTCTGGTACAGGGAGTAGTCAGGCAGGTTTCGGCCTGACGCGCCATGGCCATAGCCCTGACCGCGCACGGCCCACGACGCGCCCAGCCCGTCGATCCGGAAGGTGCCGCCTTCGCAACTGGCCCAACTCCCGCCGGCCTGGTTGCTGTTCGCGAACAACTGCGCCACGCAGTCGTCGCCATCCTTCCACCGATTACGGAAGACAAACCCGCCCTTCTGCCGATCCACTGTCACGCGCGGCATGACGGTCTCGGGGTTCTGCTCCTTCTCCTCGACCGGGTAGTTTAGAAACGCCATCGCCTTCGAGATCCCGTCGTACGTGCCGACCACGCCGTGCGGGTCGTTCAGTTTGCCGGCCTTTGCCAGCGCTGCGGTTCGGTTCCGCGCCCACAGGACGGCGGGTTTCACGTCCGCGGGCACGAAGGAGTATCCCCGGGCGAACAGACTCAGATCCATCGGCCCGCCGCCAACACTGAACGACTGCATCCGTGCTCCGCTGTTCGAAAACACCGTCTGCGCCGTGGCCAGCGCCAGGGCCTGCCCCAGCCGGTCTGCCCCGCGAATGTCGGCGCCGAACATGTTCCGGTAGCAGTATGCGAACGGCATGGCCAGGTGAGCCGCGTGCCGCGTGTAGGCCTCGCCTTCCTGATTCCACCCGTGCTCGCCCAGCCCGCGCATGCAGTACCGCTCCAACTTGAGCGCCGCCATCTGCGCGTACCCCCAGGACTCCGGGTTCCAGCCGGTCGCCCGGTACAGATCGTCCCGCCACCGGGTGCCGCAAAGCGCGTCCGCCGCCGGGCCGCCGGCCTTGACGGCATACCACGCCATCGCCTTCTGCTCGGACGTCAACGCAAGGCTTGCCCAGAACGAGAGCGGTTCCCATCCGCCCACGGGTTCGGTGAAGATCCTCGCCATCAACGGATACTTCCCGGTGTCCAGATAGACGGCGTCGCCCGTCTCCATCCGATGGCCGTTGAGATAGAACACGCGGTGCCGCACCCCCTTGGTCAGAGCCGACATGCTCTCCAGGCGGTAGTAACCCGCGCGCCCGACCTCGACCACGCAATACAGGTAGCAACCCCGCAGCGACTTCCGTTTCGTCAAGACCGCCAGGTTCACGTTGCCGTTTACAATGTTCGTCTCCGCCATACTTTGGAACACGCAGTCGCCCGCCTTGGTTCCGACCTCCGGCCGCGCGCCTGCCACGCCGCCCGCCTCGCGCAGGGCGTCGTCGTTCAACCCCTCCGTGACCGGGCCGGCGTAGATCCAGGCGTCCAGCGGTTTCTCCAGCGACAGCGGCACGACCGGGACGCCGGCGCCCGGTTTGAGTTCAGACGGCGGTTTCAGCCGCGGAAATTCCTTCGGCGCAACCGGTGGCGTGTCCGGCGGATAGTCCATCGCGGTCATCGCCATCAGGCCCAGGCCCGACCGATACATGAGACTCCAGTTGCTTGTGTCCTGGGGATTGAACTGCGTGTTCTGCGCGCCCCAGTAGTAGAAGTCGAGTTTGTCGGCGAGGCTGTCCTGGATCCGTTGGCGGAACGACTCGTCGCACGCGTCGTAAATCAGATCGTACGCCATCAGGTGTTCGGCCACGGTGAAGGCCGCCGCATGCGCGATCCCGATGTGGAACCACTCGTGGTTGTCGAGGCTCTTGAGAATCTTCTCCTGCACGCCCGGCACGACGGCCTTGTCGCCCGTCACGGCATATACGAAGGCCTGGGCCAGGATGCCCTTGTCCGACTTCAGTTGCTGCAGCATGTCCTGGCCCCACGGCGTTTCGGCCTTGGCGCGCAAGGCCGGCAGGTCGGTCTTGCGGATCAGAAGCCGGGGGTGTTCGCCCGGTTGAGGCGGCTTGAACCCGGCGACTGCCTGCGCCGTCTCCACCGCGCCCGAGACGCTCCCGCCGCACCCGACGCCATGCACCACGCCGGTCCATGTGCCCTGGCATTGCCCGCCCGCTACCGCGAACCGCACCTTGTAACCGGCCTCCGCCTCGCCGCCGATCCAAGGATCCGCCTCCAAGTGAACCCGCAACGTCAGCGACTCGCCGTCGGGCCCGCTCCGGCTTGCCGTCACGAAACCCATGTGCGAGGAGTTCGCTCCCTTGACCGTGGCGCCGGAGAACACCGGCACCCAGTTTCCGTTCAGACGCCGGAGCCGCAGCGCCACGTCCTGGCGTTCGTCCGGTTTGTCGGCGAACCACGTCCCCTTCCTGATCGTCAGCATCGCGTCGCTGTTCGCCGGCAGGCTGGACTCGGCCGCCTCAAGGCCAGTCGCCAGCGCCGCCCCCCCGACCACGAAACCCACTATCGCCGCCGCCATCCGCTTCATATCCGTGCCTCCTTTTTCGGATCTGCCCAAGAACAGACTCATTCGGCCGTTCCAGACCACCATGGCCTTCATACAGTCTTCTCCATGGCGTTTTGCCTGAACCATCGGAGGCGGCGATCTTCCGTAATGCCTCGCCCACTGTCAACAACTGTCGGAACTGACGTGGGCAGGCCGCATGCTTGACATTCCGCGATCGTTCTGCAACGTTCACCCGTGAATTCCAGCGCATGCGGCGATCCCATCCGGTCTCGGCGGATCCACGCCTGTGGCGACGGCAACGCCTGAATGGTTCGCGCGGGTGGCGCGCGCGGGGCGCTGTTTGTTCGGTATGTTCGTGAAACGGTCGGGGGTAAAGTATGTTGTTGATATCCGCATGTTCCAAGTCTTGCGTTTCGATTTTCGTTCCCGTATTCCTGGCCACGGTGGCCACCACGCTTGCCGGCGTGCCGGAAGATTTCCGGTATCTGCTGAACAAGCGCGATGCGCTCGCCGCCGCACTCGGGAAACAACCCATACCGCAGGAACTCCTGTTGCGATTCGACGAGGGCGCCGACCGCGATGATGTGTGGGTGACGCTGCGGCGCGCGGACGGCGCGTGGCGCGAGGCGTATGCGGAGGTGCCGGGCTGGCTTCAGGCCACGATGAAGGACTGGCGCGCCTACTATCACGGCAATTATACCCACGGGTGCTGGCGGCCCAATCAGCATTACGCCGTCGACACCGCGGCGCTCACGCTCGACGACCGGCATCTTTCGGGCGCTATGGGTGTGGCGTACAAACTCGATTGGCCCTTTCTCTCCCGCAACCCGCCGGGCGAGTATGTCCAGTGGTGGGACAAGTTCATCCCCGGCGGGAACACCCTCCCGCGCCGGGTTGACTATACCGTTCGAGCCGACGTTCGAGCCGACAGTTGCCTGCTCGATCTTGTCCTGGATGGCGGCGTGTACTGGGACTCCACGTTTGTCACGAATTCCAAGACCCCGGCGGCCCCCCGCACCGTCGCGCGGCGCCCCATCTTTCTGCGACTGCAGGCGCCGGGTTCCCGGTTCGCCTCTGCCACGGTCAAGACCCCCAGTTGGGTGGGCGGGTTCCATGAGGCGGACACCACCGGGCTGAAGTTTGCCGACGGACATCTGACCGGCGCGCTGATCGTCTTCCTGCACCAGGACGGCTGGTCCCCCTGGGGCGGCGGGAAACATACGCAGCACGAACCCATCGCCGTTCATTTCGAAGTGGACGCCAAACTGGAGCGCAACGAACTGACCGGCCGCTACACCGCCTCCTTTGGAGGCGAACTCAAGGGCAAGAGTTACAATCCGCGCGGCGATGATTCCGTGGACGTGACCTTGCCAGACACCCGCTACGATGGCGCGATCCGGGGTTGCGGCGGCAAACGTGTCGTGGGCCGTTATGCCGCCACGGGCGATTTCGGCGAGCAGGTCGGCGTTGTGGACGGCATGCTGCTGGACGACCGGCGACCCGTCCGCGAGCACATCGAGCAGACGGATGGCGAAATCACCGTCGAAAAGATCGGCGCGGTGCTCCACCAGATTCGAGCACTGCACCTGGCGTTGCAGCACGCCACGCTTTCGTTTGAGGAGGCGTGGTTGCAGACTGATCGCGCGGCGCCGGCAAGCGCTGGAATCGCGGAATATCTGGACCTCGCGCGGCGGATGATCGATGCCCTTCAACCGCCGGCCGCAACGCCGCCGGTCGCAAAGGCGGAGACTGCGGGAGAGAGTCCGAGTTTCGGCGCGCAACCGGCCCCCGTGGAGGGCGACTTCCAAAACGTGCTGCCGGCCGGCGCGGACGGCTGGCTTTTCCTGACCCGGTGGCGCGTGCTCGGGCCGTTCGAACAACGCTCCGGCCTGGAGCACGATACCGCGCTGGCGCCGGATCTGGTTGTTCTGCCGGATGCGGTTTACCGGCAGCCGCGGGATCGTTTCGGTCTGAACGTGGACTCCGTTTCGACCCAATGCTGGCAGACGGTGGTCTGCTCCGACATGCGTCTCGGCGCGCCGTGGGAACGGGCGGCCTTTTTCGTGCGATACGTCGGGCAGGTCTGGTACGGCGCGGCGTCGCTGCGCTCCGACCGGCCGCGCACGGTCTGGCTCAGTCTGGAGGCGAACGATTTCGCGAAACTCTGGGTGAACGACCGTCTCGTCTGGACCGACACCGAGCGCGCCTGGCGCTACCGTCCCTTCGGGCGCTCGTTCGTTCCGGTGGCGCTCGTTGCCGGCGATAACCGGATTCTCGCGCGCATCCATGGCGACCGGCAACTGAGCTGGCTGCGCCTGGCGCTGACCGCCCGGGAACCGGCCACGCCCGCCCCGGCGCCGGCGCAACCCGCTTCCGCGACCCCGCATTTCTTTCCGGACGCGCAACCGCCCCTGGCATGGAATATCGCGAAAGGGATCAACGTCGCCTGGCGCAACGCGGAACTCGGCGGCGCGACGCGGCCGACCGTCGTGGGCGACGCCGTTTTCGTGACCGGCGGCGCCGGCGCGCTTTTCTGCGTGGACGCGGCGACCGGCAAGACGCGCTGGTCGCGCGGCGGTCAAGACGAGTCGGCGTCGGCGGGCGGCCGGGGCGCGCCGCCGCCGTTCGGCGCGGCGGTGAGCGACGGCAAACGGATCGCGTTTCTCTCCGGCGGCTCTCTGGGATGCTACGATCCCGCCGGTTCGCAACTGTGGACAAATGCCACGCAGTTGACGCAGGCGCGGTTGCAGGTTTGTGGAACCCGGCTGATTGTGGAGGGGCAGGCCGCGGGCGGCGAGAGGCCTCGCGGCGCGGGACCCACCGTGCGCGCGCTGGCGTTCGACGCGGCGACCGGCCGGGAAGCGTGGCGCCGCGACCTGCCGGGCGCGCAGAACCGCGACGGGTTGACGCTGACGGCAGGAAACGGGACGTTTTACCTGAGCGGCACCGGCGCGTTGCTCGACCCCGCGACCGGCGAGTTGTTGCCGGCGCTGGATGGCGAGATGGAACTGACCGGCAAGGATGGCGCCCCGGTGCGCGATGTGACGGCGGAACCCTACCGCATCTACGCGGGTGCGGGCATGCTGTACCTCACTTCGGAGGCGCGCCATCTCGCGATGCGGTTGTGGACGCGGGACGGCAAACTTGGCTGGGCGCAGGCATGGGAGAGCAACTACGGCAGCAGCGGGTTCGGCAACGTCCCGGCGCCGGGGATGGCCACGGACCGATACCTGTTTACCTGGCACTCCTCGCTGGCTCATACGCCGCACAGTCCGGACCCGCGCGCGGAGGTGAACGTGCAGGACGCGCGCGACGGGCGTTGGATCGCCCGCCGTAAACCGGTCATGGACGACCTCTACAGTTACGGTGCGTTGAATCTCTCCATGCCGGTTGTCGCGGGCAACTACCTGTTTCTACTGGGAGGCCGTTCGGACAACTCCCGGAACCGCATGGCGGTGGTCAGCGCCGACGACCGGCTCCGACTCGTCGCGCGGCAGGACGTCGAGCCAGGAACGACGAAACCGCCCGTGTTTGCCGGCGATCGCATGTTCCTGCGCTCGCCGCAGTCACTGCTCTGCGTCGCCGCGACGACGCCGGAGGGCCGGCAATACCAGAAGGAGGAGTTGGCTCGGACGATGTTGCGCGAGATCGGCCGCGAACCGCGGCCCGCCATCCCGCTCGAAATCGCGGGACTGGACCGTGTGGACGCCATCCCCCCAGGACCGCCGGGCAAACTCCTGAACGAACGTCCGACGGAGTTCTGGATCGGTGCGGGGCCTTTTCCGGCCGGGATCCTGGGCGACGCGGCGGCGTTGGCGGCTTTGCGCCCCGTGACAGGCGCGGTTTTTTTCAGCAAATCCTTCGCGCCGTTGAGCCGGGAGTTTGCGTACAACGAACCGCCGGCCTATATTCGCACGAGCGAACTGCAGGGAACGGGCGACATCACGCCGCGTTTCAACTCGCGGGTGAATCCGCAATGCGTCAGCGGGCCGACGGGCGCCGGACTGCTCTACACGGTGCTGGATAATGTCCGCGACCGGGTTGTGCTTCCCGTCCTTGCCCGCAAGGGGATCGCGCAGTGGCTCGGCGGCCAGGCGCTGGAACCCGGCGTGCCGCTCCACCTGGCGCCGGGACTCTACCCCTACCTGGTCCGTGTCGATCCGGAGTTCTACCAGCCGGAGGAACAGGAGATCCTGCCGCCGGTGAACGTAACCAACGCTCTCGCCAAAGGCGCGCTGCGCGACGTGGGCTGGCCCAAGAACTGGCAGGTGTTGGGGCCGGTGCCGCCGCGCGCCACACCCCTGACGGCGCGGCAGTTGTGCGAGATGCCGGAAACCGTCGTTGTGGACGGATGGACCTACCCGCTCTTCTCCTTCCCGGTTGCGGGGTTCAACGTGAACCTGGGGTGTCTCGTCAACACTCCTTTCGGCGAAGCCCCCGATTATTCGGCCAGTTTCGTCAGAGCCGGACAGCCGATCACCGCCTACGCGTTTGCGTCGGTCGAATGCCCGGCCGACGGATACCTCTACATGACCGCGTCTTGCGAGTCGGCGATGCGCTGGTATGTGGACGGCGTGTCCGTGTACGACCGGTTCCAGGCAGGCAACGGCGCCGATCCGAACGACCTGAACGCTCATCCCTTTGCCGTGCGCGTGACCCGCGGCCGTCATTGGGTGGTCGTCCAGGTCCGTCCGGGCGCCGCCGGCTGGTCCTTCTGCAGCGCAGGTGGGTTCAGCGAAAAACGCGGCGATCAACTGGCCGAGTTTAGAGTCGAATCGAAGATGAAGATCCTGCCGCCCGATTTCCGGCTGCAACCCTGTTTTCAGGAAATTCCGCATCCGCCCACGCTGCGCGAACTGTGGCTCGACCGCGTTCGCGACAATGCCGGCCGGTTGGACGCTGTGGGACGCGATTTGCCAGACACCCGGGAAAGCCGGCAGGCTGCGGCAATGCTGGAGCGGCTGAAACCTTCAGGGGAGACCGGGGACAGACATACTGTTAAGTGGAAGGGTTCCATTACCATCCCATAGAAATCTTAATTTTAATCTTAATTGTAATCCATTACCCCGGAGAGGATTACGATTACGATTACGATTAGGATTACGAAAGGAAATTTCAGCAATCACAATCTTGCAAATAATTTAAACAATAAAATAGACGGCCCATTCGTTGTAACTCGGATGAGGCATTTTACTGAATCGAAATAACTTACAGGAGGACAAGACGATGCGGATGACGGTCATGTTAGGGTTCTGTGCACTGATCGGATTGTTGTTTGTTGCGGGTGAATTGGGAATGACCTGCCGGGCTGCGGAAGGGGCGGGGATGGCGGATCGCACGGTCGTCCAGGAGAAAGAGCGCCAGGCGCAAGCGGCGGCCGCGCCGTTCAACGTGGATGCGGCCTGGGCCACCTTGAAGAGTCGATTTACGGCTGGTGGCGCGACCATGTGGGCGATTCTTCTGGCCTCGACGATTGGAATGGCTTCGTTGTTGGAACGGGTGGTTCGGTTGACACGCAAGGCGTTTGTTCCCGCAGGTTTGGCGGCGAAGGCGGATGAACTGTGGCACCAGAGAAAGTACGACGAGATTGAGGCTTTGGCCGCACAACACCGTCATAGCACGTTGGCGAAGATCATTCGTTTTGTGGTTCGCCGTCGTGACGCGGATATCCATGTTATCAACGAGGCCATTGGCGACATTGCCGGTCGCGATTTCACGACCCACCAGATGTTCGCCTATCCGATGGTTGCCGTGGCGACGATCTGTCCGCTTTTCGGGCTGATGGGAACGGTGTTGGGGATTATCGATACCTTCGAGATGGTGGCCATTGCGGGGGCGATGGGGGATCCGAGCATCATGGCGGCGGGCATTTCCAAGGCGCTGGTCTGCACGGCCTTTGGTTTGGTGGTGGCGATTCCGACGCTGTTTATCTACCATCTGGTCAAACTGCGCACCCAGTATCTCAATCGATTGCTGGAGGAAGAAGCGAGTTTTCTGGTTGAGAGTTGGCTGATTAAGACCGGGGAGTCGCGGCCGTGAGATCCAGTTCATCGGAATTTCAGGACGAGGATGTCCAGCATCAGACACCGCTTCCGGTCGTCCCGCTGATTGACTGTTTCGTGTTGATCCTGGTCTTTTTTCTCACCTGCGCCAGTGTCACCAAGCCGCACAAGGAGGTGGGAATCATCCTGCCCAACTCGGCGGCTGCGGCCAAAGCGGTGGCCAAACACACGGCGTTGATCATCGAGATAGCATCGGACGGCACGATGCTTTACGACCAGGAGCCGATTACGCCCCAGTTGCTGCAGAAGAAATTGCGGGAGGCCGCGGCGGAGAACAAGGATCGGCGGATCCGGATCGACGGCGACCGCCGCGTGGCCTTGCAGCATGTGGTCCATCTGCTCGACATCTGCCAGTTTGAAGGCCTGAACAATGTGGGGATTCGCACGCGCGATTAGGGAAACGTCATGGCTGAACCGTCTTTCAATCCCGTTGTCAACAGTCCCCCGTCAGCGGCCAAAATGGGCCCGCGCAGCGGTTGGGGCCCTTTCTGGTGGGCGGTGTCGATCAGCATGCATGGCATTTTGGTGGCATGCATCGTCTATTTCACGCCGGTTCGACAATGGTTTTTTGCGCGACCGAACCCGGAGGATGCCCTGAAAAGCATGCAGGGGATGCGCCTGGGGAGTGTGGTGGCCAATCTCTTCGACGTGCACGTGAAGCGGATCAAGGAGAAGGTCAAGGAGCAGGAGGAACTGCTGGCCAAGATGATGACCCTGCGGGACAAAGGCTGGAAACGATATCAGGGGGATCTGAAGTTTTACAACTCCACAAAGGGGCCTGCCGCAAAGGCGAACGAGCTTTCCGACAAGGTCGACGCCAGTTTGGGCGTGTTGGGGGCGTCCACCAATATTTCCCTGGACGGCAAGAGCGTTCAGGAACTGTACGCGACAGCACAGACGATCGAGAAGGCGACCTACGAGGCGTATCGGCAGATCCGGGCGGTCGAACTGGCGCGGCTCCAGAATCTGCCGCTGATGGAGGCCTCGGAGAACACCAGCGTGGCCGTGCCGCCCCACGAAGCGATGGATTGTTCCGTTTGCGATCCCGCGTTGCTGGCCGGAATCGCCAATCCGAAGGACGAGCGGTTGGAACAGCTCCGGCAGCAGTTGACCCGAGTGCGTTGCGAGATCGAGGGGATGGTGGCCGCCGGGTATCGCATGCTGGACTATGTCAAAGGCCTGATCCCGGACGATGTCGGATCGACGGTGACCGCCTACAACGTGGGACCGAGCGGCGCGCAGGAGGAAGGGCGGACCGGACAAGACTCCCGGAGTCGGGCCGACGCCGCGCTGGGATACACCGGGCTGGAACCCGGCGGCTTTACACATGACTGGGGTTTGGGTGTCGGTCCGGTGACGCATAAGTACCGGACGTTCGGCAAGGAAAAGAGTCTGACCCTTGGCAACAAGTTACCGATCGCGGCCCGCAAGGTGATGGAGGACGCTGTCGAGGCCGAATGGATATTCGTCGACACCTGGCACATCATCGGCCCATTCGCCAATCCCAACCGCAAGGGAATTGACCAGAAGTACCCGCCGGAAGTGCAGGGCGGCAACGGTGTGGATCTCGACGCCGTGTACCTGGGCAAACCCAAGGACGACGGAAAGCCCCGTCATTTGCGGTGGCTTTTCCGGCAGTCGCAGGAAGTTTGCGTGGGCCCGCACTTCCCGGAAGACGAAGCGGTGTATTACGCCTACAGCGAGGTCTATTCCGAGAAGGATCAAGATCTGTGGTGCCTCTTCGGCAGCGACGACTGGGGCCGCTGTTGGATCAACGGAGAGGTCGTTTACACGAGCGGCAAGACGCCGCATCCCTGGATCCCGGACCGGGGGATCAAACAGGTTCGTTTTCGCAAGGGCGCCAATTCCGTGCTCTTCAAGTTCGAAAACGCCTGGGGGCGCACCGGCTTCTCGTTATGTATCAACCTCAAGGAACCATAACGTGAAACGGATCGTTGCCATCACCATCGCCGTTGGTCTCGGCCTGTCGGCACTGTGGTTCTTCGTCTTGCGTCCGGCGCCCGCAACGCGTGGGGAAAAAACCGTCGAGGAACTGATACGCGGCGTCCAGAACGCGGCCAGCGAAAAACGACTCGCGGCCATTCAGGCTTTGGGCCGGATGCGCAGCGAAGACGCCGTGGACGAATTGCTGCGCATCCTGCCCGATTCGCGTCCCGAGATCCGCATGGCCCTGATCGCGACCCTGGCCCAGATCGCCAGTCCGAAGGCGGCGGTGCCGATGGAAATCTTGCTGCAGGAGGACGAATGGCAGGTGCGCAAGGCGACGGTCGAAGTCCTTGGCGAGATTCGCGCGCCGGTTTCCGTCCCGGTTTTGGGGGCGGCCCTGCTGGACCCGCACCCATCCGTTTCCATGGCCGCTGCCGCGGCCCTGAGCGGAATGGGCGAGCCGGCCCTGGATGCGCTGCGCGCCGCGGTGGAGGGGCCGGACGCGGTTCGGCGCAGAGCGGAACTCGCGGCCGCGAGAAAAGCGCTTGCGGACGCGGCGAACCGACCCGCCCCGTCTCCCCCTCCCGCGACGCCATCCAAGGGCCGGCAGAAGCCGGACGAGAAGGGGGCGAGCCCGCGGAAACCGGAAGCGAAAGGGGTTGACGATGCGCTGGCGCGGCGGTGCGAGGAGTTGCAGACCCGGTATTATCAGGTCGGTCAGTCCGTGGCCTATGCGCTGGGACGCATGAACGCTCCCGGAACCGTGCCGCTGCTTCGCCAGATGCTCTCTGATTCCGCGCCGCTTGTGCGGCTGGCCGCCGCCGAGGCGCTATGTCTGAAGCCGGATCCGGAAGCCGCCGAAGCGCTGGTTCCCCTCCTCGACGATCCGGACCAGGGCGTGCGGTTTGGAATCGTGAAGGCCCTTCCCAATTTGGGAGACGCCGCTGTGCCACTTTTTATGAAACTGGCATCCGGAAAGCAGACCAACATTCGTTATGGCGCGGTGAAGTTCCTCTCGAAGACGAAGGATCCGAGACGATTGCCGGTCCTTTTTGCCGCGCAAGGCGACCCCGAGACGTGTGTCCGGGATGCGGCTCGGGCGGCGCTCGTTCGGGAGCCGAAGGAGCAACTGGTGGCGTTGGCCGCAGAGAACCTTCGCGATCCCGCGTCGCCCACGCGTCGCCAAGCGCTCGAGTTGCTGGCGGAAACCAGCGATCCCCGTGCGGCGGATGCCCTGGCTGCGGTTTTGCGAGACGCGGATGCTGCGGTGTCCTCCAAGGCAGCTGAACTGCTGGGAGCGCGAGGCGACCGGAGGGGGGCGGAATCGATCGCGCGGATGCTCGCCGATTCGAACCTGGCGGTTCGCTTTTCCGCCGCGGAACGGCTGGCCCAGTGGAAGGATGCGCGGGGAGCCGACGTGCTGCTGGAGATCGTTCGCGGGGGATTCGACGACACGAACCGCGCCGACGCGGTTCACACGAAAAAGAAATCCGGCGAAGTCGACACGAAACAAGTGGCGGAGGCCATGCGGCTGCTCGGCCAGTTGGGCGACAAGCGGGTCGCCGATTTTGCGGTTCTCGGCGTCCAGAAAGAGATGCCGGGGTTGTTTCACGCGTCGGCCGAGGCGCTGGGAACCCTGAAGGATCCGCGGGCCTTCGACCTGCTGGCGCCGTTGGTGCTGCGTCCGGGGCTTGTGGGGCGGGATCACATTGTGATTGCCCTGGGTTATCTGGGCGATCCTCGAGCGGTCGATCTCCTCGTGCAACTGGTGGGGCGTTTGGAGGGAGTGATCGCCTACCGTCTCCATTCTTCGGTCAAGGTTGTTGGCGACTACAATCCGGCTGCGAGGAGTCAGGATCGTTTCGATAATTCTTTGGGCGTCCCCATTGCGGACGCCTTGGCGCACCTGGGGGGCGACCAAGCCGTGAAAACCATCGTCGCAATCGTGGAATCGACCCCTTCTCACAAGGTGGCGTGGTTGGATTCGTTATGCAAGATCATGGGCGAGATGGGCGATCCGCGGTTCGTCAAGCCGCTGGCCAAACTGTTGCTTCACGATTGTCCCGAGCCGCCGGTCGCGGCCATGCTGGCGTTGAAGAAGATGGGGCCGAAGGCGGCTCCGGCCCTGATCGCGGAACTTCAAGAACCTGGCGCCGCGCGGCACTCCGCCGTTTCCACGGCGCTGGCGGATCTGGGCGCGCCCGCGGCCGATCCGCTGCTGGCCGCGCTACAGGACCGGGAGCCGGCGGTTCGCCACGGCGCGGCCTGGGCATTGGGGCAGATGGGCGAGCCGCGCGCCGTCGAGCCGCTGCTGGGAATGCTCTCCGACACGAACGACGATGCGCGCGCGTCGGCCGCCTGGGCTTTGGGCCAACTCAAAACCCCGCGCGCGTTCGACCCCCTGATTCAACTCGCCGGCTCGACGCAGGCGATGTTTCGCGCGGCGGCGGCGGAAGCGCTGGGCCTGTTGGGAGACCGCCGCGCCGCGCCGTCCCTGGAGGCGCTGGCCCAGGACAAGGATCCTCGAGTGGTCCGGGCGGCGCGAAAGGCCCTGCAAGCGGTGGCCGCTCCCGGGGAAAAAGCGGCCGTTCACCCGGATACGAATGCAACAGTCCTGCCGTCAACGGAGCACTAATCGATGATCCATCCGCGCTTTCGTTTCCTGCTTGCATCCCTGATCCTGCCGATCGTGGGCATTGCGATTGTCATCGTGTTCGCGTCGCGGCGAACACCCGCCGGCGAAGGGCGGCCGACGAAGACGCCCGAACCTGCGGTGGTCGGCGCCCTGACGAAGCAACCGGCGGGTGGAGAACAACTTCCGCCCGAGGTGATGCGCAAACTGAGCGACCTGAAAACCCGGGCGGACACGGTGCGGCTGCTGGGCGAACAGAAAGATCGCCGGGCCGTTTCGCATCTCCGCTCGTATTGTTCCGATCCGGACACCACCGTTCGCCTCAACAGCATCTGGGCGCTGGGCGAGATCGGCAACATGCGATCCGCCGTGGAAATTTTCATGCGGACGGCAGACCCCGAACCCGAAGTCCGCCTGGCTGTCGCGGTCGCGTTGTCCAAACTGGCAGCCGAGACGGATCCCTCCGATGTGGTTGTCGGCGGACAGATGGAGGTGGTGGTTGGCGGACTGACGGAGTCGCTGAAGAGCGAAGATTTGCAGACCCGGCTGGAGGCGGCCAAAGGGTTGGCTAAGTGCAAGAACGATCCGGGCATCAAGGCCCTGGTGGACTTTCTCGGCCACGCCGATCCCGCCGTGCGCAAAGAGGCCGAGGACGGTCTGCGAGTGGTGGGCGAATCCATGATCCCCACGCTCATCAAGGCATTGGAACATCCCGGCGCCGACGAGACCACGTTGCGCAATGTCAGACTTCTGGCTCTTTTCAAACGCCAGGAATCGGTGCCCACCCTGCTGGGGGTGCTACGGGCGGTTTGTGCGAAACCGCAGCGAGTCGGCGCGAAACCCCAGACGCCGCCGCCGGTGCGCCAGGTGTGCGTGGATGCGCTGATTTCGATCGGCCCGGAGATCGTTCCCTCTTTGGACGAACAGGTGGTCAAGGATCGCTGCTCTTTGGGATTGAAAGAGGCCGTCGCGGACGCGCTGAAGGGGTTCGGTTCGGCGGCTGTGGCGCCGATCGCGCAACGGATCATTACCCGGCAGATCTTCCCGGAGGAACTGGAATTGAAACTCTGGATCGACACGCTGGGCGAGATCGGCGATCCGGCGGCGGCCCCCGCCCTCAGTTCCGCGCTGACCAAACCCGTCGGCGATCCGACGATCTACCGGCGGGCCGTGGAGGAAGCGGTTCGAAAAATCGAAACGAAAACGGGGAAAAAACTGGTTCTTCCGCCGGCGTCCCGTGAGGAGGATGTAAAATGAACTTCCGTTCGTTGATTCGAGTTGTTGTCCTGGCAGTCGGCGCGGTTTGGCTCGCGCCCGCCCAGGGGCAGGATGCGAAACCGCCCGCAGGAGAATGGGAACTGCTCCTGAATTGCGCCGTCCCCGGCAGGACGAATCAGACCCCCTACAGCAACAATCTGATCCTCGACCTGGAGACGAAGGACGGGCGCTGGGAACGCGTCTGGGGATACTGTCTCGGCTATAGCGGCAACGCCAGTTACGGAAGAGTGCTGGAAAGCGAAACGAGCGGAGAAACGTTCCGTTTGAAACTCGCCATCCGCATCGGCGGCGACGCATGGAATCCCAATGCGCGCGCGACGTACGCGGTTGACATGCGCCGTGGGTCGGATGGCGGGTATGTCGGAACCTACACCGGTGCGTACGATGATCGTCCCGTGTCCGGCGTGGCGACCGCGACGTTGAAACCGCCGCGCCCGCCCATTCCCTCCGATTTTGTCCCGGTTCAACCCGGCGAACGCCCGCGCATGCTCTTTCGCAAGAGAGATCTGCCGGAATTGCGCAAGAAGTTCAACACCCCGCTTGGGAAGCAATTCGAGGCCGTATCGAGGGCTTCGAGCGATCCGATCGCCCTGGGTGTGCTCTACCAACTCACCGGCCATAAAGACTACGCGATGGACGCCATCCCCTTCGTGCGGGAGACGATGCTCAAACAGGATCCAGGACACTTGGGGCTGGGGCAGATCTGGGGGCCCAGGATGACGGAAGTCTCCATGACCTACGATCTCTGCTACGACGCCTGGCCGGAACATTTCCGGAAGACGGTGGACGGATATCTGATGTGGATGGTCAACCGCTGTCTGCGCTTCATGAACACGCTGGGCAGCGCCCCCAACTGCCACCCGTGCAGCAACTTCAGCGGACCGATCCGCGGCGGCGGAGCGCTCGGATCCCTGGCAATCTGGGGCGAAAAAGGACCCGAACCTCAGCCGCCGCACGATTCGGGGACCGAGGCGATCGCGATTCCGCCCCTCCCGGAGTTCGAGCCGGTCAAAGGGGTGCCCATTTACATCTTTCGGCAGGACAACCGCCCGCCGAAATGGCAACAGGGCGCCCCGCTGATCCAGCGGCCGACCGACTGGGTCTGGGCCGGGCCTTTACCCTTCGTCGCCGAGGGGGATGTTTTGGCCCCTGTCGGCGGCTATGCCAAGGCCAGGCCCGCGCCCGGCATGAAGGTGGAGGTCCGCCGGACGTCTTCCGCCGCGGGCACCAACGAGATCCACACGCTTCTCTTCCACCGGCCGGATGAAACGCCTGCCGTCGAGGAGGAAGTGGCGGCGGATCGCCTGACTCCAGAAGAAAAGAAAGACCAGACGATCAGGGGTTACTACGACGACGGACTCCAGCCCGTCAAGACAAGCCTCCTGTTCTGCTATCTCCGTGTCCCGAAGGATCAAGTGTTGCGGTTCAACAAGGATACCGGTTCCACCCGGGTCTGGCTGAACGGAGTCGAGATTTTCGGGGATCACTTTCTCCGGGTGCGGGACGGCGTTTATCCGTTGCTGATCCAGCACAACTACAGCGCGCCTTTTGAGGGGTTTTCCGCCGAGTTTGTGCCTGTCGCGGAGGAGGAGATGCAGAGCGCGATGGCCGAGCGGCGCGTTAAGTACATGAAAGCGTTCGAGGATTATCAGGACGACCTGACGGTCTGGAAGACCTCGGGAGGGCTGGATCCGAAACGCGAGTATCTGTTCGGACTGGGCCGCGAGGAGATGAACGTGGTTTACCGGGTGATGATGGGCAACGGCGGCTTCCAGACCGAGGGCGAGGGATACACCTATCACAGCGCGGACTGTCCGCTTAAGTACGCGGTGGCCTACCGGAAGATGTTCGGACGCGACGTCACGCCCTATCCGAGAGTCACCCTCTTTCCCCCCCGCTACGTGGCGCAGGCCATCTTTCCCGGCGATCAGACGGCCATGGGAGGCAAGCCCATCGCGTTGTCCATCAATGTCACCGGCGCCGCCGTCCCCATCGGTTGGTTGTGCATGGGGTTTCCGATCATTCCTGATCATTTGAAACCCGGCGTGCTTTGGGCCTGGAACCGGGTTACCAATGTCAACGCGGCCAAGATCGCCACGGGGGAAGGCTTTACGGGATCGACCTTGTTTGAGCAATTCATGGCCTCTCCCGCCTACACCTTTCTCCATTATCCGTTGGATCTTCAGCCGAAACACCCCGGCGAGTGTTTCGAGAACACCTGGGCAGCGGACACGAAAGGGCTGTACATCTTCCGCAATGGTTGGAAGGGGGGCGAGGATATTGTTCTGCAGACCTACCTGAAAACCCAGATCAACAAGGGCAACTCCCAACCGAACGCCGGGACGTTTAACCTGTACGGCCTTGGCCGAACCTGGGTGACGGCCGGGCAGGGGAAACGGAGCACACGCTGGGAACAGAACGTTGTCATGCTTCCGGAAGATGAGGAACGCATGTATGGGGGCGAGACCGGCGTCCGTACGTATTACCGCGCCGAAAAAGACGGTTCCGGCGCCGTCTCGGTGAACCTGGACTTTCTCTATTCCGGCGGCAAACCGGTCATGGCCGATGGCAAACCGGTCCTCCGGAAAGACGGGACGACGCAACGGGTGCCGCTCAACGACTACAACGGCATCCAGTTTCCAGACCGTGTCGATCCGGACGGCATCAAGGGCATGCGTGCCTTTGGCGTGGACTACAGCGGCAAGTGCGGGTCTCCGATGTTGCTGGTGGTGGTGGACAAGATCGTCGGCGGCGGCCGACGTTCGTGGCTTTGGCACATGGCCGACGGCGCATTGAAGCTCGAACGGAACGCCTTCACGATTACCCAAGATGATGCCAACCTCAAGGCCACCTTTGTCTGTCCCGCCGAGGTTCTGTTGGAGGAACCCGGCTCAAACACCTACACGGTCAAGAAAACGAAAACAGTCGAGGTTTACGGGCACAAAAAAGAGCAGGTCACGATTACGACAAACACGGTCGAGGCCATCGTGGCCAAGGGACCGGATCATTTCTTCACGGTCGTGACCCTCCAGCGCGGCGCGGCGCCGGCGGTGCGCGTCGAAGGCCAGGGCCTGGATGCCAAAGTGACCGTCGGATCCCGCAAGGTGTCGTTCGACGGCCAGAAGGTCGTGTTCGGCGAATAGCATGTTGAACACCGATGCAGATTTCCCTCAGTCGTGTTTTTGATCGCGTTCGGAACGCTGGATGGATCAGTCTGCCGATGTTCCTGTTGTCCGACATTCTCGCGTTTTCTTCTCCTGACATCCCGCCGGAAGCGTCAATTCGGTTTGTTTCCTGGCCGGGGCAACCGTCGTGTCTCGTTGTCCGCGGCGTTGAAGTCGGCGGGGGCGTGTGGGAACTCGGCGAATCCTCCCGGCAGGTCGTCACCGGACTGGTGCATGACGCCGTGCTGGGGCCCGGCGCGAAACTCCGGGTACTGGAGGGGCCGGGAACGGTCATGCCCGACGGTTCGATTTGGCAGGCCGGTGCGACCGAGTACACGCAGGCGGATGGCCGGGTCAGACCCGTGCCGGGTGGTGGTTCTCCGGATTTGATTCCGTTGGCCGCCGATCCGTTTGGTAATTGGTGGACGGTGCGCGGGAAAGGGGAAGGGGGTGCGGCCGTTGTGGCGGTGCTGCCTTATGGGAACCGGACGAACTGGGTGGCGGGTGTCGGGTGTCCTGTCCGCCCTGAGGCGACGCAGGTTCTGGTGGTCGCCGACGACGTTGGCGGCGTCTGGGTCAGTGACAGGGTGGCGCTGTGGCGATGCGATCCGCGTCAGGTCGAGGCAGGCTGGAATCGCGTGGATAAATACCTGCCTCGTGCCGGGATCAGCGCCTTGGGTGTGGCGGCCGACGGGGCGGCGCTGATTGGCTTTTCCTCGGGAGAAGTCGGTGTGTGCGATAGCGACACCGGGGGGAAGACCGTTTATCGGCGGGTGATGAGAGGGGAGGGGGATATCGTACGGGCGGTGTATGCCGATGATGACGGCAACACTTGGATGGTGCGCGGGACGGCACTGGAGCGTGTGCCACGGTCAGTCGGCGCGTGGCAGCGTGGGTGGCGCGCGGCAGGGCGCTTGCCGTGCGGGAATCATGATTTGACGGCTGCGGTTGTGGACGGCGTTTGTTATGTGGCGGGTGGGTTGGCGTTGTCGTGTGGTTATCCCGCGAAACCACGGATCCTCGACACGGTGCTGGCCTACGATGCCGCGCGGTGTCTGTGGGTCGAACGGGCGCGTCTGGCGTCCGGCCGCGCCGGCGCCGGATTGGCGGCCTTCAATGGGAACGTATGGATTGTCAATGGTCACGCGGCGACGGCGAGAGGAACCATGGCGACCCGTGCGGTGGATATTTTTGATCCGGTCAAGGGTACTCTGACGCCGGGGCCCGCCACGCGCCACGCGCGTTCCATGGCGGTCGCCGCAGTGCTGACTGGGCGGCTGTATGTGATCACGAGCGGTGTTCATGGCAGAGAGATACGTGCGGAGATGGAGAGTTTGGGTCCGGGTGAGACGGTTTGGCGTGATGAAGGGGTGGCGCCGTGCGACGTGGAGGCGGCGGTTGGGTGTGAGTACAGGGGCCGATTGTATCTCCAGATTGAGTCGGCTGGACTGTTGTCGTACGATCCGGCGACTCGCGTCTGGCGTACGGATCATGCCGTTTCGCCGGATAACAGATACCGGTCAGCGCAGGTCGCCGTGCATGACAAACGCCTGTGGTTTGTGGGGGGGCGCGGCACGCCGACAGAGACCGGCAGTTTCAGTTACGATGGCGTGACCGATGTCTGGCGGGCCGAGGCGCCTGCACCACGTCCATGCGCCTGGGGCGCGGCTTCGTCGGTCGGCGGGCGCCTGTTGATTACCGGAGGCGCGATAGGGCGGTGTTGTTCGGATCAAACGTATACGATGAGGAGTGAAGTTCAATGACATTTCTGTCTAGCCTGTGGTCTGAGGGTCACGATCTCGTGGGGTAGGGCGGTTTATAACCTGGTCACCAAGTTGCACTTGAGTACGCGAAAACTGGAGACAGGGATCTTCCAGAGTTCGTTTTGGATAGATGAATTTGCCCAGGCTCCCCCATCCGACCCCAGATTTTGGAAGTAGGTTTTGAAAGAAGAGCTATTGTCTGAAACAATCATCCCGTACTTTTGCATGGCGCGCGCGACAACCTTGGCGTCGCGGGAAAGCTCCAAGGCATCAAGATCCAGGTTCGGATCAAGTTGCAGGCGGGCACCCTCGGGAATATAGGCTGTCCCAATGCCCCATCCATCCGATCTGCAAGCCGGGATACAGACCTGTTCCTTTTGTCCGTTCGCCAGGCGTGATCGGTTTACAGGCGTGGCGCAAAGGATGGCGTGTGTGATTTCGCCAGCCGCAATTTCCTCAGGGCGGATAATACCCCCGATCCAGGGCATTCCGGCTCCGTTGGATCCCCGTGCCCACCAATAGGAGCCCGAGAATGGGGTATGGCAACCAACTCCGTCCAGATCCCAGATGCTGATTGTGCTGGCGACGTAATTGCCGTTGGTGTCCGTACCGAACCGGGAAAACTCCCAACTCTTTCGTGCAACGGGATCCACCAACACCATGTGTCCGTCTTGTTCGGGATCGGGCCAGATACCCGCCGGCATGGGGATATTCTCGATAATGCCATCAGCGTTCGGATCCACATCGGGGCTCCTGGGGCCTTTGCTCGAATAAACGTTCACTCTTCGGGCTTGCGTGGAGTCAATCACGTGAACAGGCGTAGTCCATTTCACAAAGTCGGCGCCAAAGTAAGGTGCTGCGGCGCAGAGGTTGGAGATCATGAGGGTTGAGTCGGGATCGATTTCCGGGGATGCAGGAATGGGTGTGTTCCAGGGGGAGGAGGTTGAAAAAGGTTTGAAATTGGCTGGTAGCGACATTCCCTGGTATGCATTGGCGAGAATCGCGGCGCTGTTTTGGCCGCGGGTCACGAGGTAGATGCGGGTACGGACGGATGTGATACGGGGTCGCGCGGAACTGCCCTTATCAGTCCATTCCAGAACACTGCCACCATTAACCGGGATGTCAGCCTGGGCAAGAGTCCACCCGTTGGTGCTGTTGAATGAACCTGTCGAGGCCACATCCTGGTAATAGACGCAGACCGTTGAGTTGTCCGGCATTCCCGCTGTTCCCATGATTACTGTAGCGGTTTGGCCATCCTGGCTAAAACGGAGTCGCGCAATATCGGGCACTCCTGACGAGGCGGGGAAGGGATTGGGATACGGTCGCGACACTTTCCATGTTATGCCGGCGCCAGATTGGTTGTCGTACCAGAGCGACTCGCCGATTTTCATATAGCCGTCAACGGATGTGTTTTTGGCGTCATACCATGTGCCGACGGGAATGATGCGCCTGTCGGACTTCCGGGCGGTGGGGGCGGAAATGCGGCCACGGATATCATAGGGGTAGCCAAGAATGTTCAGGCATGGATAGGCGGTGATGGAGATGGAATCTGCAAGCATGATTTCACCCGCCACAAAAACCGATTGTGTTACCGAATGCTGGTTTTTGATCCAGAACCCTTCGCCTGGCGATATGGAGGCCGGGGAAAGCATCACTCCGGACGTTGTTGACTCAACCCACGATTCATCAAGTGCGGGATTCCCTGTCCCTCCAAGCCTGTAAATGATTCTATATCGCTGTGAGTTCGGATCCCACTTAAGGATTTGGTCGGCAGTGGCGGCGTTGGTGTCCGAAGTAAGTTGCCCGGAGAGGATCGATTGAATGGAGGGATCGGGAAGAACGAAAGGAATCGAACATAATACCAGTTTGTTAGGCGGAACAGCGACTCTGATGAATCCGACAGGCTTCGACACAATATTGGCGGGCAAACCAGACGCACTCGTGATCGTTCCCGACAGGGGAATAACCAGTGAGAAACATCCTGTAATGACGGCCAGCAGTTTGTAACGCCTGTTTCGCCCGCTATTGTGAAAGATGATCATGATCGTTCTCCTGGCCGTCTTGTTTTTATGAGACTTCCGCCTTCCGGGTGGCCTTAAACCAGAGGTAGCACGATTCATGCCGACGAGGCGGGCATCACGGTGCAATCTCGATTCTATCCATATATTCCTCTATATTTCGTCATTATCTTTCTTATTGAGGCGCATCCCAATTTGGACGAAATTCTCAATTATGATTACGTTTGCAGTTCCCGTGCGTATGTCGTGAAATTAATTATTGATGAAGTGTTGTAAATATGTATGATCCTGAATCAGTGAAGTGTTTTCGGGAGGTGTTGCTGTAGTCGGTCGTTGCTATCATATTTAAGGGAAAGAGATTGCCATGCTGTCTTCAGAACTGAGTCGGATCATCAGTGCGAATCAGGCCTCGCTATCATCCCTTGAAGGGGATTTGCTTGGCACGGCTTGCGGAAAACCGGTCAAGACAATACTGGTGACCAGTTGCCGCCCCAAGGAAGGCAAAACCACGTCTGCGGCAACCATGGCCCACACCCTGGCTACGGTTGTCGGCAAGAAAGTTCTATTGGTTGACGCCCATTTGTCGGCGCCGGTCATTCATGATTTATTCGGGCTTAAGAAATCCCCGGGATTGACGGATTTTCTCCTCTACCGGGCCGGCGAAAAAGAAACCATCCAGTCAACGGAAATTGATCGGCTCAAGATCATGACGTGCGGAGGCGCTTCTGAAGATTCGGCGGAAATTTTCCACGCGGATGGATTCCCGGCGAAGTTGGCTTTCCTTGGTGCCCAGTATGACTACGTGCTTTTTGATACGGGGTCAGTGCTGGCCTCTTCCGATGTTGCCTTGATGGCGAGGCATTTCGACGGGGTTGTTTTTGTCGCGGAATGCGAAAAAACAAAATGGGAAATATTAGATCTCGCAAAAGAAAAGATCACGAATGTGAACGGGAAGATTCTGGGCGTGATTCTAAACAAAAGGCAATACTACATACCGGCGGGACTTTATGGAAAAATCTAAACCAACCGCAGTCCGGGTGTACGGACTGGTGCGAGTCGGCGCTGTTTGCCTGTTGGCAGGCGCTTGGATCCTGATAACGTCTGGATGCGGGTCGTCGGCAAAAGGATTGGACGGCCCAATTCCGATGTCTCGGGAGGGTGTTGTTCTAATTCCTCCGGTGACTGTCGCCCCGGTAACTGTCGCCCCGGTGGCGGTTGCCAAGCCGCCTGTCAGGGAAAAAAAATCCTCCAAGTACGAGGGAGAAGAAATCGAGATGGATCGCGTCACCTTGGCTGAAGAAGCAGGGCGGGAGGGATCCTTTGATTTCTTCGCGGCCTATAAGGTTGTCCCAGGAGATGTGTTGGACGTTTTGTATCATGTCAGTCCGCAGGTTGATATGCAGAGCGGATTCAAGTTGGCCGCTGACCAGCAGGTTTCCGTCAAGTTTGTGAATTTGCCCGAGTTGAACGAGGCCCAGATTGTGCGGCCTGACGGACGGATAACATTGCCCTACATAGGGGATGTTGTCGTGAACGGCATGACGGTTGAGGACTTGACGAAAGAATTGAAATCTCGCTACTCGAAGACTCTTAAGTCCCCGGAACTCTATGTTACGGTTCCAGATTTTCGAGCCAACCTGCGGGAATTCAAGGCTGATTTGCATACGGCACCACGCGGTTTGAGTCGATTGGTGACGGTACGCCCGGATGGGTTTGTTACGTTTGCCATGTTGGGGGATGTCTTTGCGGCAGGAAAAACAATTCCTGAAATTAATACAATGATCAACAAGCGGTATCAACAGGTGATGTCCGGGCTCTCTGCCGACCTGTTCCTTGAAACACACGCCGGATCAAGGGTCTATGTCATGGGTCAGGTCACGACCCCGGGTGCATACAACATTCTAAAGCCGACCACGGTGCAGGAGGCCTTGACCATGGCCGGAAGCCCGCTATATTCGGCCAAATTGAGCGACGTGGTTGTGGTGCGCAAGCGGGGCGAAAAGATGGTTGCCACGAAGGTGGATGTCTATCGGCCTCTGGCCATGAAGAAGAACAGCCAGTTCTTCTATCTGCAACCGGATGACATCGTCTATGTTCCGAAGCGCACCATTACCCGCTTGTCTGACTTCTCCAAGGATATTGCCGGTATTGTCCTGTTCCGGGGATGGGGCGTTTCGTTTGACTATAGTTTGAACCCCGACAGAACACGCACGAAGGGAACTCAGACCATCAACTCTGACGGTACCCTCAATTCGACCACCTTCACGTACTAGAAACAACCACTATAACTGCGAGGACTCATGCACTCCGAAGACTGGAAAAAAGAACTCTGTGAGATGGTCTTTGCGCAAAGCCGTCTCATTGTCTGGACAACGGTTGTCGTGATTGCCATGGCGATCCTGATTGCCACGTTCTGGCCGCCTACTTATGCGGCATCAGGATCGGTTCTGATTCGCACAGCAAAGCCTCAAAACAGCCCGGGAACCCTTGAGCAAACCGATTTGCGGAACTTTCCCGTTTCCAAGGAAGACCTAGCCTCGGAATTGGAAATCCTGTCCTCCCCGGATCTCATCCAGCAGACCGTGCTGGCAATGCGGGGCAAAGTTCGGGATCGCTCCGTCAAAACGGATAAGGTGATCATGGATGAAGTCGCCAGGATCAAGAATGGATTGAAAACTGAGGTCATACTGGCTTCGCATGTGATCCGTGTTACCCTCATGGATCGCGATGCTCATCGCGCCGAAACCACGCTTGATGCCCTGCTTGAGCAATACATGATCTATCGGGTCAAGGTTTTCAATCCCTCGGATCAGCAATTGTTCTTCTCCAACCAGGCCAGTTTGTACAAGGCGCGACTGGAGAAGATAGAAGATCAATTGTCGGCTAAAGCCAAGGAAGCGTCCATCGCCCTCGTGGATCGCGAAATGGCGAACAACGTGGATATGAAAAAAGACCGTATGGCCCAAATTAGCGTCTTGCGGGATGAGTATCTGCAGAAAGAAAAATCTGTGGCTTCCTTTAAACAGGCCGTCGAACAAGGGGATGTGCAGTTTTTCTCGTTCCTCGAGAACAGGTCGATTAATGACCTCGGCGCTCAATTGATGGTGTCTTCTGTGGAGCGCAGTAAGATCCTGCGGGAGTTTCAGCCGGGTAGCGAAAAAGTGAAGGCGATTGATGAACAGATTGCGCAATTATACAAGTCTCTACGGTTCGAGGCGGCGCGCCTGCTGGATTTACGGGTGGCTGAGTTGCAGGCGCTGAATAACCGGATCAATCAATTGGAAACCACCGTTAAGACAATCGGCGAACGAAATATCGATCTCCAGCGCCAGTCCACGGAGATTCAGCGTATCTCCCGCGAGGCGGCTTTGATGCAATACTCGTATGAGACATTTTCGAAGCGGGCGGAAGAAGCCCAGATCAATGACACCATTGCCAATTCGCGGCTTTCTGGCGATATCAGCATTTTAAGTCATGCCGCGTTCTCCGCTGTGTGCGTGTTCCCGAAGGTCTTGTGGGTTCTTTTTCTGGGATTGATTGCCGGCCTGGTGACCGGGTGCAGCATAGGGTTGTTGGCCGAGTTCTTTGATCACACATTCAAGCGACCCAGTGATGTCATCCGGTATGCCGGACTTCCGGTAGTGTGTTCGATAAAGCTCGTCAAGTAAGGCAGGATCCCTGCCTGTAATAGAATACCAGGGCGTGGTCGCTATCCGGGCAGATTGCAGGCAAGTCAACCTTGGATAAACCATGATTAAGGACATTTTCAGGGCGACAGTCAGGGGTGGATATTTACGTACTGCACATGTCTTCAACCGGGCGGTCAATATCGTTCTCGCCTCGTTCTTGCTCATTCTCTGCGCACCGCTGTGTATTCTGATCAGTCTCCTCATTTTGTTGCGCGATGGCCGTCCGGTGTTTTATCAGGGCATACGTTTGGGGCTTCACAAAAAACCGTTTGTCATGTTCAAATTCCGCACCTTGACGCCCAACGCAGAACAAATCATCGGTGCGCAACTTCTCGCCGCAAAGAGTAAGTTGATCACACCGCTCGGGAAATTTCTCCGGGATACACGCCTCGACGAATTGCCGCAGTTATATAACATATTAAGGGGGGATATTGATTTTATAGGCCCCCGTCCTGAAAGACCTGAAATCTATACACATATTTGCTCGCATATTCGTGACTATGATCGACGTTTTCAGGTCAATCCCGGTTTAATTGGCTATGCACAACTGTTTACGCCGCATAATACCCCTAAACGCATTCGCACCTTGATCGACAATAAACTCGTCCGCCGGAAACAGCTCCTTTTTGGGGATATCTATGCCATTTTGTTTACCGGTATTATTGTGCTGAAGACGACTTTCTTTAAGGTTGTCAAGGGGTTTTATCGTCATTTTCTCACGACAGGGGTGTTCCGGAGGTATACGGAAAAGAGAGAACTGGAACGTGTGCAGCAGCGGGGCGCCCGAGTGTATTGCTGGCAGGGAGATTCTTCGCCTTCCCCATCGGCGGAATGGGAACTGGTGGATATCAATGAAGAGGCCTTATTAATGCGTTCTTCCCGTCCGATGGCCACACCCTTCCCGCGCTTTTTCAAGTTGGAGATAGATCTCGGTTCCCGGAAAGGCCGTATTCGTCGCAAGCGGTGCCGGTGTGAAGGGGAATTGTACCGGGAAATCAAGGAGGAGGGTGGCTTCCAGTATGTTGTCCGGCACAAGCCTGTTTCGCCTTTGAACTATTATATGATTCACCAGTATTTTCTCCGGGAGAGCATCGCCTGAGCATTCTCATGAGCAAACCCCTCTTTTCTGTCATTCTTCCGGCTTTCAATGAACAGGCTCATATCGCTTCTTGCCTGGATGCTATCCGCGCAAACGTATTGGATCCGGCCTCCGCTGAAATTCTGGTAATCGACAATGGATCGACTGATCAAACGGCGACGGTCGTGCGCTCCCGTGGGGTTAGGGTGATCGAGAACACCTCGGGGCACAGGATGAATATCTCGGATCTGCGCAACATTGGGGCACGAGAATCCACAGGTGACATTCTGGTGTTTTTGGATGCGGATATGCTTGTCCCCGTCGACTGGCTTGAGAAAGCCAGGCTGTATTTCGGGAAGGGGTTCAAGGGGGCCTTGGGGTTTACATCGAGGGCTCCCGACACAGCCGGATGGGTCGGACGAATATGGGGTCAGCGCCTGTTTCTGAAACGCAATCGATTGATGGATGTGGACTTCCTGCCAGGTCGAAATATTTTCGTGAATCGTGTTGTATTCGAAGCGGTTGGTGGATTTGATCCAGATTTTCTTACGGGCGAGGACAAGGACTTTACGTTTCGAGTGCGGAAGGCCGGGTATCGAGTCGTATCGGCGCCGGAGGTGTGTCTCATCCATCTTGGGTTTGAAAAGAATCTGATCGAACTGATGCGAAAGGAGTTCTGGCGTCAGTCGTGTACCCTTCAATTGGCAAAAAAAAACGGGTATTCACTTCGGACTCTCCGCCACTCGGTGTTGAGCGCATGGCATGTGGTTTGCCCGGCAACCGCACTCGTGCTGGTTCTCGGTTGGTTCGCATCTCCAGCCTGGTGGGTCGCCATCCTGCTCTGGCTACTGCCGGCAGTGGTAATCGGCGGGGCTGATGCCAGATTGGTAAGAACCATTGATGCATTTCCCCTGATTGTGCTAACTTGGCTGAGATGGACGGCGGCGGGCATGGCGCTGGCAAGTCAAATTCTTCGCATTCTTGTATGCAGGAGGATCGTACATGAGACAACTTGAGGCTTTCAAAAATGAGCTCGCCGCCAAACCGTTGCTTTGGCTTGTGGCTTTGATCCTCGCTGTAGCCGCAGTTATTCCACTTGCCACACCCTATCCCGTGGCGGCGGTGGCGCCTGGCTTGGTGCTGGTTATCCTGCTCATATCCGGTCGTTTTGCCCAATTCGGATTCTTTGTCCTCGTCTTCATGATTCCACTCGACGCCTTCACCGAGTTTTCTGCTGTCTATCCGACACTGTCGATTTCCAAGTTTCTTGGCATCTGGATTGTCATGGTGGCCTTGACGACGATATTAACCCGAAAAAAATGGCCTGACACTTTGCGCTCGAACCTGTGGCCGGCTCTTCTCGCCATGGTGATTGTTTCTTTTCTTTCTTTTCTTTATTCTGACCATTATTTGACGGTGCTCGATAACTTGAGAAAGTTGTTTGTTGCAATACTGTTTTTTGGTTTGACTCTCATTTTTGTGGATTCAGAGAAGGCTTTTAAAACCCTATTGCCGAAGGTGCTTGTATTCAGCGCCGCCTTTGGAGCCGTGCTTTCCCTGCTTGGGCATCTATTCGGGATTTCCTGGTTGGTTATGAATGTGGATCCGGATCCAACGGTGGTCAATCGTGCCACGGGAGCCGCTTCGGATCCCAACATGTTCTCCATGATGATTCTATTCAGTATCCCGCTGGGGGTGCATCTGTTGTTTTCCGCCGCGACGCTGAGAAGACGGCTGTTCTGGGGTATGCTCTTTCTGATGGAGATGGCGACCCTCATTCTTACGTATTCCCGCAGCGCCGCCATGGTTTTGTGCCTTCTGCTGCTTCTCCTGGGCATGCGTTACCGGCGTCATCTCAAGCCACGATATACCGGCCTCGTGGCGGCCGGCTTTATGGCCGGTGTGATTCTTGTGGCCGTGATGGTGCCGTCTTCCTATTGGGAACGTCACAAACAGGCGCTGAGCCATGATGACACTTCAGTCCAGAGACGACTCTCCTATCTGGCCGTTGGGCGTGACGAATTTTTACGCTGTCCTTTCCTGGGTTCCGGACTTGGTACATTTGAAATCGCCTACGCCAACTCAAAGTATGCGTTTACCGATCCCTATGATCTCTGGGGCGAGACCGCGCGCCGCGCCGCCCATAACGTGTATGTCGAGATCCTGGTGGGGACCGGCTTGTTGGGATTGGCCGTTTTTTTACTGATCATCGGGTTGGCATGGCGCAACTTCCGGAAGGCCGCCGCCTGGAGCCGCGCCGGCGGGAACGAGGAGTTGGCTTCCGTGATTCTGGCGTATCAGTTTGCGTTCATGGCGATATTGCTTCACTTGCTGAGCCTGAGCAGTTTCAATCACAAGTACCTCTGGATGTCTCTGGCTCTTTCTCAAGCGGCGTTGACCGTTGCGCAACGCGTGCCCAAAGCTCAGTCTCATGAATACACTTTACCTGTTGAGTAGCGCGGTCTTTACGATTTGCGTTGCCGGGATCGTGTGCACTTTCGTGATGTATCCGCTGCTTTTGTCTATTACTCGCCTATGGCGCGGGCAGCGCCCACCCGTTAAGGCGACCCTGCCGTTCTCGGTCAGTCTTGTAACCATTGTGAGAGGATCAGCTGAATCGGCTCGCAGGAAAGCAGAAAACGGGCTGGATGTTGAAGTTGATTCCCCAAACTTTGAATTCATCATGTTCTGGGATGGTGCGGCGGACGTTGAAAGTATCCGGTCTATCATGCCTGGAGACCCGCGTCTCTCGATTCTGGCATCATCCACTCATGAGGGTAAAAATGCCGCCATCAACCGTGCTGTTGAACACAGTTCCGGAGAGATCCTGGTGTTTTCCGATGCGGACGCGCTACTCGACCGGGAGGCCATCCGCCTCCTCCTTCAATCCTTGGCCGATCCCACGGTCGGCGGCGTGTGCGGACATTTGGTGGTTCGGAAAGATGCGGGGGTATTAAGCCGCCCTCAACACACCTACTGGCAGTTCGACCAAATACTGAAAACAATGGAGAGCGAGATCGGAAGCATCACCTCCAATACGGGGGTGTTGTTTGCAGTTCGCAGGGAGCTTTTCCGGCCTATCCCCCTGGTGGTTACCGATGATCTCTTCTCCTGCCTGAATGTTGTGCAGCAACACAAACGGTTTGTCTATGAACCCGCCGCGCTGGCTTTCATGGCGGCTTCTTCCAAGACGCCGGAACACGAACTCCGGCGGCGTCGGCGTATCGTGTGCCGGAGTTTGAGCGGTATTTGGTTGTCAAGGGAGATGTTAAATCCTTTCCGCTTTGGTTTGTTTTCCGTCGGCTTATTTCTTAACAAGGTGCTGAAGCGGTTCCTACCAGTCGTCTTGATGTTGCTCCTTTTGTCCTCCGCCGCTATGGCCGTCAGGTCATCCGCCATGCAGGTGATATTGCTGATCCAGTTAGCTTTTTATGCCTCCATCGTCCCATTGCGGAAGCTTGCGGAACATCTTCATTGGCGGTTCATCCCCCGGCGTCTCATATTTCTGGCCTTCTATTTTTGTATCGGCATGGTTGGGACATGGTTAGGTCTGATGGATTTCCTGAAGGGGAGACAGGTCGCCAAATGGGAGACAACGGAGTCGGCTGACTTGGGAAAGGACGGAAACCTGTGACCTGCTCCCCTCTGAATCAGGGTTTTCCGTCTCTCATCAGTCAGACTTTCCGAGGCGTATTAAAACGGGCCAAACGCATCGTGATGGCCGCGTTTTGGATGGAGCGCTTTGTTGTTCTGAAGGCGACTTTACCCTCTCCTGTGGCGCCAGCGGTTGGCGCGTCCGGAGTCGTGGTTCGGGCGATTACAGCGGCTGACAAGCCAGCGGTGGCCGCCATTCCCCAGGCGTCGGCCGTTGCCGAGTTCACCGAGCGGCTCTCAACCGCCAGTGGCGTAGTGGTCATAGACGAGGACGGCCCTGCCGGTTACGCTTGGTATACGAATGCCGCACGTAACAGGGAGGGGGATGCGAACTTCCATTTTTCTGTCTTCCCGGTTGCCGGTACGCTGTATATTTTTGATGTTCTCGTATCACCCGCAAAGTGGGGGCGCGGTTACGGTCGGTTGTTGCTGGCGTCCTTGCTGGCGCAGGCTGGACGGGAGGGATGGCGCAACGTCTTCCTCTTTACTGGATCGAATAATAGTCGAATGCGCCATCTCTGTCGCACCTTGGGATTTAACGAAACGGGAGAGCTGAAATATTGCCGGGTGCTGGGTCGGGACTGGAGTGATGTGAGCGCGCTACGGACTGCGGGCGGGGCGGGGGATCCGGAATGCCCGCCGGAACTACATTGATGAGATCTCGCCGACCACGTTATTTCCGCACCACGATTTCACATTTCAAGACCCGGAAGCGGTTCAGGGGAATATTGTGCATGTCCATGAAAGTGCCGATTTGATTCCATCTCCCCCCATCAGCGCCGACATTCTGGAAATACAGCGAACAGGTGGAGGCATTGTCAACATTGAACATGCCGTAGACCTGCAATGCTCTCGCGATCACGAGTGTGCCGGGTGATAACTTAAGCGTCTGAAGATCCAATGCGGGGTCGAGTTGCAATCTCGCACCTTCAGGGATGTATTGGGCGCCAATTCCCTCGCCGTCGGTTCGCTGGGCTGGGGGACTGCAAAGTTCTTCCTTGGTGTCGGGAGACACGGACCTCCTGTTGACCGGGCACCCGAAGGCCAGGGCATGCCGGATGACGCCCGCCTGGACCTCCTCCGTCCGAATCAGCCCTCCCAGCAAAGGCGTCCCCGATCCACGGGCCCCGCATGTCCACCAGTTCGATCCGGCAAACGGTTCGCGATACCCGGGGCCGTCCAATTCCCAGATATCGATCCGACTGGCCGTTACGACGGTACTGGAAAGCCGTACAAAACGGGCGTAATCCCAACACATTCGTTTTGAGATATCCACTAATACCATATGACCATCTTCAGAAGGGTCGGGCCACACGTCAACCGGGATCGGAAGATTTTCTGCAATGTTATGGCCATCGGGATCAACCCGTGGATTCAAACAACTCGAAGTGGTTCTAACGTTCAAGCGGGGCGAGCGAGCGGAGTCGATGGTGAAAACTGGAACTGTCCATTTCCTGATGTTGGCACTCAATGACATGGCGTTTGAACTCAACATCACAATCATTTTTTCAGAATCCGGATCGACAAGAGCATTCGTCGGGACAGGTGTATTCCAGGGGGATGTTTTGGAAAAGGGGCGAAACTGTGACGAAAAAACCGCCGACTCGGCCATTTTCGAAAGGGTCTCGGCCGACGCAACTGTGCCGGTCACGCCAGCTCCCAAGAGGCTTGCCACTACGGTAATGCCGTATAATCCTGTCAGGTTCATCGCCATTGCGAACTCCAGGAAAGGGATTCTCACCACCTTCAACAATCGTTCATTCTACCAAAATCAACGGGAGAAGTGCACTCGTTTTACTGACGGCCGGATTCAGCTCGCGATCCCACCTGTACCATGCCCAAACGGGAACATGGATCAAGGCGTACAGGGGGATCTATCGACTGGCGCAATTTCCCATTTCATCGGAAGGCCAATATGTCCTGTGGACTCTGTGGTCTTGTAACTGCCAGGGGATCCCTCAAGGTGTGTTTTCTCATCAGACCGCGCTTAGCATTCACGAACTTTCCGATGTTATGCCGGCGCGACTCCACATGACCGTTCCCCCGGCTTTCCGGCGCAACGTCGCACGGCCGAAAATTCTCTGCCTGCACAAGGCTGAACTAGCCAAGGGCGATATCGTTCAACTTCAGGGGTTCCAGGTTGTTCGCGCACTACGTGCCATCGCATCCTTGACGACCCTTGATACCTCATCCTCCGCCGGTGGGGCGAACTCGAAATAAGCCAGGATCGGTTGATCCGGGAAATACTCCCTCAGCAATGGCGTGTCGAACTGCTCCTGGAATAACCCGCACTGCCGTAGGGTAGGTATCCGGAGAAGGCCCACAGGCCGGATCCCGCACAATTGGAATACCGACCCCTGATGATCAGCTTGATACGGCTGCCATTTGGGCAGGTGCTCGAGTTGACATTAAAGGTCACGCTTTCCCTCTTGCTGATCGGTATGACCCTTTACGGGATATTCACCGTCATCATGTTACTCATCGGCATGGTAACCGCCCAGGGCCGTTAATCCAGAATTCACCATCCGGATACCCCACGGCGCAGACTTCAACGGGATCCCGGCGCAGTGGCAGCCTGTAGCCCGACCGGAGGCCGATCCATACGGGAAGGCACCGCCCTGGCGAGGCGGGATTCCTGAAGGCATTCAGAAGAGGGCGGAAGGGCAGGTTTTTTTTCAGGTTTTCTTATGATGCTGTTTTGGGGTGGTTATAATCCCCCAAAGAGCCTGAAAGGGTACGCGTAACACGGAAACGGTAGAATAAGCAAAACTTGCATTTTACTTAATTATTTCGGGGTTTCCACACTCTTTCGAGTGGTAGAAGTGCAGGGACTCGAACCCTGGACCCGCTGATTAAGAGTCAGCTGCTCTACCAACTGAGCTACACTTCCATAAAGACCGACCCGGAATCCGGTGTCGGGGCAAAAAAATGGAGCGAGCGAAGGGAGTCGAACCCTCGACAATCACCTTGGCAAGGTGACACTCTACCAACTGAGTTACGCTCGCGAGGAAAACGGGCCACACTCTACCAGTTCCCGTTTCAGACTCAATGATTATTTTCGACTATCCCGTGACCACCGCTTCGCAGCGCCGCAAAGAACGTTTCATGAGCAAGTCCAATGTCGTTTGCGCAATGACATCGACGCAGACCTTCCCCGTGTTCCAGACGATGTCATACAGCAACGGATCCTCGATGTCCCTCTGGAAGAATAGTTTGATGAGTTTTCGGCGGGCCGCGTCCTGTGTCTCGACCATCTCGCGGGCATCGTCCTTGTTCAGGTTGAGGTTCTTCATGACCCGGGCAATCCGGTGCGCCTCCGGCGCCACCAATCTGATGTGAACACTTTGCGGAAGATCGGCGGTGATCAGCGCACTGCCTCGGCCGACCAGGATGACCTTGCCGATCAACGCCAGCATCCTCACCACCTTGAAGGAGGTTCTCTCAAGATTCTGTGACTCCGAACGGCCGGTGAGAAGGCTCTCCACAAAGGAGTCGAATTGCGAACGGACATTTTCATCCATCAGTTGCTCGATGTCATTCAATAGAAGGGGATCACGTGCGACCAGGACGCAGAGTTCCCGGTCAAATACGTGCCAACCCTCAAACAGGCTGATCTCCCGGCGCTTCACGAATTCGGCATGAAGGACAGCGGCGAGCAGGTGTCCTCCCGCTCCGGACTGACGGGAAATGGTCACGAAGGGGAACCCCGTGTCCGGAATATCCTCGATGTCCCTTTTTTCCTTCAAAAACTGCTGGATCATTTTTAAGTGGTTCATGTTGTTTTCTCCTGCCGCAAATAGTATTGGCCGGAGGAAATGAATCGTCAATAACAAAGGATGATTCTCTTTGTTGCCTTCCGTTTTCCCACTGTGTATTGTTCCGCCATGCTACAGACACTGCGAGTTCGCAACCTGGCACTGGTCGAGGATGTCACGGTTGAATTCAAATCCGGGCTGAATGTCATTACCGGGGAAACCGGGGCGGGGAAGTCCGTTATCATTGGAGCGCTCGGGTTGCTTCTCGGGGAGCGGGCGGACAAAACCTTGATCCGCTCCGGAACCGACCAGTGTGTCGCCGAAGCGGTGTTCCAACTCAGCGATTCAGAGGCGATTGATGGCATCCTGGATGAGGTGGGTCTGCCTCCCTGTGAGGACGGCCAACTGCTGATCCGCCGTACCCTGTTGTCCAACGGCACGGGCAAGAACACGATTAATGACAGTACCACCACCCTTCAAGTTCTCAAGCGGGTTGGCGAGCACCTGGTGGACATGCATGGCCCCTATGACCACCAGTCCCTCCTCAATACGGAATTCCAGTTGGATATTCTGGATGCCTTCGGGCACCTGTGGGATGCACGCGGAGCCTATGAGAAATTGTACAGTGAATTCCGGACTCTACAACTCCAGCGTCAGGAACTTGAAGGCGCCAATGCCGGGGACGTGGCCCAGCAGATCGAACTTCTGGCCTTTCAGGTGAAGGAGATCACGGATGTGGCCCCGGTTGAAGGCGAAGATGAGTCGCTGGCGAGTGAACAGGTGCAAGTCGCCAATGCGCAGCGCATCCTTGAACTCGCGACCGGAATCCAGTCCGCCCTGATCGAGGGCGAAAACTCGGCGTTTAACGGCATGGCCTTTGCCCAAAAGGGACTCGCCGATTTGACGGGACTGATCGGGGCGGCCCAGGAGTGGAAGGAACAGGCCCGCTCGATCACTGTTCAGGTTCAGGATCTTGCCGAAACCGTGGAACGTTATGTCCGCAACATCGAGGGCGATCCTGCCCGACTGCAATGGCTGGAAGACCGGATGGGGCTTTATCACAAGTTGAAACGCAAGTATGGCGCCACCGTCAAGGATGTCCTGGAGCACTTGGAAAAGGCGAAGGCGCGACTCAGTGACCTGGAAAGTCGCGATACCCGCCTGAAGGAACTCGATGCGTCCATTTCCGTCGCGTTGGACAAGGCGGTTCAGGCGGGCGGCAGGCTGGGTAAGGCGCGTCGGCAGGCTGCCACCAAGTTGGCCAAGACCATCACGGCCGAATTACACGACCTCGGGTTTCAGCACGGCGCCTTTGACGTTGAACTCCAGGCGTCCTCACTTTCCGCTTCTGGATCAGACGCCATCGAGTTTGCCTTTGCGCCGAATGCCGGGGAGCCGTCACGCCCCTTGCGGGCCATTGCCTCCAGCGGGGAAATCTCCCGGGTTATGCTGGCGGTCAAGGCCGTGCTGGCCGACCATGACAGCATTCCGGTTCTGGTATTTGACGAAATTGACGCCAATGTCGGCGGCGCCATGGGAACCGCCATCGGGACCAAACTGGACATGGTCGGGCGGCATCACCAGGTTTTGTGCATCACTCATCTCCCGCAGGTTGCCGTCTTCGGGAAAACCCACTTTGCCGTGATCAAGGAAGTCGTCAACGGACGAACCCGTACGCGGATTACCCGTCTTGGCGAGGAGGAGCGTGTCGAGGAAGTGGCCCGTATGCTCGGAGGACGGGATCTCACCAGCGTGACGCTCAAGCACGCGAAGGAAATGCTGAAGACCCGATAGGTGTCCCGAGACGCTCTCTACGGTTCCTGTCTCTCCGCGCTTTCCATCACGAGTGTGGCTTTTGCTACACGGCCTGCAGTGGGTGAGGCGAAGAGGGTTGCTTCCACCAGCCCCCAGGGCGGCTGGGCGGCACCCGCAGTCTCGAGTATTCTCCCTAGGTCGTCCCCTGTGATGTCGGTGAAGTCGACGCTGACCTTTTTTGCGATCCACCCTGGGACAGAGGGCAAGGTGGTGGTGGTTCGTGTTGTCATGGCCGCGCCGGAAAGGGTTGATCGGGCCAGGGTTTCAAATGGCGTCGGCATGGCTGGATAGTGTGAATAGACTTCGAGTAGAGTCTGATCACGGCCCACTTGAAGCCGCAGGACGGAGAGTTCCCGGGCATCGGCCGCCTTCCGGGCAAGAAGTTCAGTGACTCGGGAAAGTTCGCTTATGGAGTGGACAGTCAGCAGGAGTCCCGCCGCGAGACTAAGGCCGGCGACGATCCAGAGTTTGATCAGGGTTGATTTATTTTTTTTCACGAGCGCGTCCCATTCCGATTACAAAAGCCACGCGTTCATCACCGGGCGATGATTCCTTTCGCTCGATCATGCTCGTCCAGTCGTCGCCATTCAGGCGGCGCGCCATTTTTTCGCCCTGTCCCAGTTTTGGGGCGATTCCGTGGATGACGCCATTCTTGAGGCCCAATGTCATGGTTTCGATCGAGACTCCCTCCTCGCGGGCTGCTGTCAGGATGGCGTTCAGGAGCCTCTGCAACGGCCTCTCGGAAGCAGTAAGAAACGGCTCCATATCCCGGGTTTTGGCCTCCATCGCCCGTTTGGCGGTCAGAACCTCCTGGCCAACAGGAAGTCCCCGGGGCGATCCCGTGATTCCAACGGCCAGCGAGCGGAGGGTCTGTTGCGCCAGAGAGAGGCGATGGCTGATAGCCACCTGCCAGGCCAGGTTTACCAGACAGAGAAGTAATCCCGCAGCCAGGCAGGCGATGGCCCAGCGATAGGGTTGCCGTTCATTCCATTCGGCTAGAACGGGATGAAGAAACCGTCCCGTCCGCAAATTGCAAGGGGTTGAACCCGGTGTCAAGGCCCGGGCGGCCAGGGCACGGGCGAGAAAGGCATCGGGTTCATTAACCACCTTCATGGTTCCGGGCCAGCGCGCCATCAGGGCGGCATAGTGGGAGGCCGTCTCGCCAGGGCGCGCGGTGCCGGGGCCGGATCCAATCCATTGAGTGATTTCGGGCTGGACGGGGAAGGATGACTTCAGGATACGGAGGATGGCGTCCGGATCCCATAACCGCATGGTGTGGGCGGTCATGAACTCCTTGCCCTGGCCGATCACGAAAGTTACCCGGTCGATTCCCGAATAGATCAGGATCCGGGCGGTGCCATTTCCCGGGATCGGGGGGATTTCCGCCAGGCCACGCGACCACAGGGCGATTCCCTCATGGTCAAGGAGATGGGGATCGAACCCGGCGGTGGAAAGGGACTCCAGTCGTTTCGTGATGTCGGCCCTGCGGGCGCCGACAACCAATCCCCGTGTTCCCGTGTGGTCTGGTGTCGGGCCCATAGCCAGAAGCGCGACTTGGCAGTCTTCAACAGAAAAGGGAAGTTGTATGTCGAGAAGGGAGTGGAAAACGGTTCTGGCCTTTCGCGGGGAGGCGATGGGGGCGACGAGCCACCGGGTGAAGCTCTCCCGCTGGAAGAGGCAGGCGGCGAGCACGGCGCGGGGTTGGGGAGCGGATAGTTCCTCGGGATTTGCCCGTGAGAATGTCAGGCGCCGTCCCCGGCGGATAGCCTTGACGAGAATGGGGGCACCGCCATTCTCGTCGATCCCGAATGCGATCCTGGCCCAGGGCGTTGGTGTACGGGTGTTCATGTCAGGGATAATCCACCCAGGCCAGAATCCGGACCGTGCCGGTTGGGAGCCGGCAGGCGATACCGCGCGCCGAACAGGTTCTGGCGTTGGCATCGGCCTTCGCCGTGAGGGAGAATAATTGGCCGAAGATCGGGAGGTCGGGACGTTGGAGCGGGGGCGGGAGCGCCTCGCGTGGAAGTCCCTGCAAGGCGGTTCGTGTGTGGATGCCCGTCGGGAGTTGATTTTCGAAGACCTGGTATTCGGATGGGGCGGAGCCGGCTTTCATGCCGGTTCGCAACGCGGCCCAGGCGGAATCCAGCAGGGCGGCCCGAAGCGTCAGGCGGGTTTGCCGTTCATCCCCGGCGCGTAGTGTCAGGCGGGCCGATACCAGCGATTGGAGAACCGCTCCCGACAGCAGCGCCAGGAGAAGAATGACCATCAGGAGCGCAAACCCGCTTTTCTTGGATGGTGATGTCCTCATGGGACTGGGTTATTACTGAAAAAAACAAACCAAGTCAAATTTGACAGCGGTTTCATGCGTGTGTATGATGTGAACGTTCTTAAAAGACGGGGTTATTATGATATATGGAATCATCGTCGCGGCGGGGAAAAGCGAACGAATGGGGGCCGATGTTGACAAGGTGTTCCTTTCCCTGGGAACCCGGCCTGTGCTGGCGTACTCCTTGTTGGCATTTGAGCAGTGCTCGCTCATTGACGGAGTGATCCTGGTTGTCCGCAAGGAACGCGTGGCGTCAGCCCGCGGTTTGGTTCAGATGTTCGGGTGTGCCAAGGTGCGGGCCGTGGTGGCCGGTGGCGCATCGCGGCAGGCCTCGGTGATGAACGGCCTTGCGGAACTGGGGGACGATGTGAAAATTGTGGCGGTTCATGACGGGGCCCGACCCTGTGTGACGCCCCTGTTGATTGAGGAAACAATCAAGTCAGCCAAGCGGTGCGGATCCGGCGTGGCGGCGGTGAAGGTGACCGACACCATCAAGGAAGTGGATCGCGGCACGCTGGTCATTCGCACGGTGGATCGCGAGAAATTGTGGGCCGTGCAGACGCCCCAGACGTTCAAGGTGGACTGCCTGAAGAGGGCGTATGCGCAGACGGGCAAAAAAAAGATTTCAATGACGGATGAGGCGTCGGCGGTGGAGGCGCTTGGAGAACCGGTTCATCTGGTGCCTTCCTCAGCGCTGAACATCAAACTGACAACGCCGCAGGATTTGTCGCTGGCGGCGGTAATCATTAAAGTCTGATACGGGTATGGCTAACGTAAAATATGCAGTCATGGGCGATATCCACGGGAACTGGGAGGCGCTGTCGGCCGTTCTCGAGGATGCCGAGTCGCAGGGCGTGACCCACTACACCTGTGTGGGGGATATGGTGGGGTACAATGCCAATCCGGCGGAATGCCTGAGCAAGATCCGTGAGTTGAATGCAATTTGTGTTCGCGGGAACCATGACCATTATTGCTCGCATGACGAATGCATCCGTGATTTTCATCCCCTGGCGGCCAACGTGGTGGATTGGACCCGCAACCAGTTGACGGAGGAAGCACTGGTATTCCTCCGGCAATTGAAGTTGGTGCGGGTGGTAAGCAGTTTCACGCTGGTTCATGCCACGTTGGATATGCCCGAAAAATGGGGCTATGTTTTCGATGAGCTGGAGGCGGAGTCCAATTTCAATTACCAGTCCACCACGGTCTGTTTCCATGGCCATACCCATCAACCCGTTGTCTTTGAGAAGTCGGGGTGTGTCAGCCGTATCAATGGAGGCGGAAAAATTCCGGTGGTGTTGGGAAAGAAGTACTTCGTCAATGTCGGCAGTGTCGGCCAGCCTCGTGATGGCGACAACCGGGCCTCGTACGGACTTTATGATTCCACGAACCGGAAGATAGAATTACGGCGGGTCGCCTATGATATTCCCACGGCTCAGAAGAAGATTATCGCCGCCGGCCTGCCCGCGCGCCTCGCGGATCGATTGCATGTGGGTGTCTAGTGTTCTCCATGGAGTGACAGGGAATGCAGGGAACACCAAAAGGCTTGAGGTTGCACATCGGGATCTTTGGGCGCCGCAACGTGGGGAAGTCCTCTCTGCTTAACGCGCTGACGCGCCAGGCGGTCTCCATTGTTTCTGAAATGGCCGGAACCACGACCGACCCGGTTGAGAAGGCCATGGAACTTCAACCCATCGGCCCGGTTCTATTTGTGGATACTGCCGGGGTGGATGATGTCGGCGCCCTCGGCCGACTTCGCGTTGCCGGAACCCTGAAGGTGGTGGAGCGGACTGATCTGGCCATCCTTGTCACCGATGACTGGCAGGACTATGAATTGCAACTCCTGACTCTGTTTGCCGGTCTGAATATCCCGGTGATTGTGGCGGCAAACAAGAGCGATTGCCGGGCGCCAGGCGGTGTGGAGGCCCGGGCCCGTGCCGGGGGGGCCAAACCCGTCATCCGTGTCAGCGCCGTCACCCGCGCCGGATTGGATGAGTTGCGGCAGGCGATCATACTCGAGGCCCCGGATGAGTACCTGAACTCGCCCCGCCTGATTGGCGACCTGATTTCCGCCGGCGAACTTGCCCTGTTGGTCGTGCCCATTGACATCGAGGCTCCCAAGGGGCGTCTGATCCTGCCTCAGGTTCAGACGTTACGTGAAATCCTGGATCAGAATGCCTACGCGATGGTTGTCAAAGAGCGCGAATTGGCGGATGCCCTGGCGCGATTGAAACGGCCTCCCGCCATCGTGGTGAC
>Ga0194063_10000226_pt1 | contig 41758 bp, 43 predicted proteins | sample SepL3720m_MetaG_FD_155459 | JGI IMG/M metagenome (GOLD analysis project Ga0194063, IMG submission 155459) | Anoxic zone freshwater microbial communities from boreal shield lake in IISD Experimental Lakes Area, Ontario, Canada - Sep2016-L373-20m | ecosystem: Environmental > Aquatic > Freshwater...
CTAAATCCAGCTGAAAGTATAGAACAACAAGTATATACTCCTGATGCTTATGAGTTCTGGTTTGATATGGCACCAGGTTCAGGTGATTTTGATATCACTATTAATGGATTTACTTTTAATTTTCCATACAACGCTACTTCTACAGATATACAAACAGCTATACAAGTTAATCCATTACTTAGTTATGTAACAGTAACTGGTAATGGTAGTATACCTAAACATTTTATTATCACACTTATAGGGGTTCCATCAGGATGAATAAGTTATTCTCATGTTACAATAGCTAACTGAACAAATGCTAACATGTTCCATTGATATATGTCAATATGACAAATAGAACATCAAACAATAGACTTCTTATATACTCCTTCATCTGGAACTCGAAACATAGGTTATACATCTAATGCTGGTAATTATTATCAAAATTCTATAGCACTTACAATTACCGCTACACCCTTTGATGTATTATCAGCGGTACAAGATATCTTCGCTCAGATACTGGTAGCTGAATGAATAGATTATGGTATTACAACGGTATCAATAAATACTACTGGGTGACCATTAGGATTCGAAATTATATTGTGATGATTCCGAGGTCAATCAAATAATCTTTTTGTAATAACTCATAGTGATGTTATGTATCTTGGAGTATCAGCCCAAATGGCTAATTTTGAAAATGTAAGAATAATGAATTTTAAATGAAGTCAAGACTGAGGTATCATATGCAAGAATTCAATTATAATGTGATGAGATTATTCATTACTTTGATACATGAATTTACTACAATGTGATATTATAACAATAGGTACTCCAATATCATTAACTGGACAAATAAAAACATACAATTGTGCTGTTCTATGAAAAGATAAAATATATTATAATGGTGGTGAATTCCATAATACAAGTTTTGCTGATCTAAGTCAAGCAGTGTTTAATAGTAATAAATATTTATTTTATACTTGTACTTTATTTGGTCCATTTGATATCCCTGCTAGTGTAACTATTGTTGCATACAATACAGATATACAAGGTACCGTAACAATAAATCCAGCGGGTGCTCTTGATACTTGTTGATGTACAGCATTTAATGTAAATAATCTTGGTTGAAATCGATCTAATGCTTGAGATGTATTCGATAATACACAAACATGATTTTTAATATCGGTTGACTATCAATGAGCAATAGATGAATTGAGTGGGCAATCACATATACAGACAGGTGTCGGTAGTCCAGTATGAGTAATACTACCAACTACAATATGAGATAGATATATAGATACCGCTGGTCCTATAGTATATACAGCATATGGATTTTTAAATACAGAACGAGTTTCATAATTTTTATTTATTTAAATATTATAGCATGAATAAATTCAAGAAAGGTTTCTTGGGCGTGTTGATGTGAACTTTATTGTTATCAACAGCATTCGCCGCAGTAATTCAATGGAACAATAGTAAACTAGAAATTTCACAATTAAGAATGTTATTCACTAATGATGGTACACCAGGATGAACCAAGATAATGGACATCAATGATGGTTGAGCTATTAAAGTATATGGATGACCATTCACAGATTCAGGTAACTATAGATACATAACAACCCAAGATATAGCTGGTATCGGATGAGGTATGGTATTCCATTGACAATGGGATGCATCTACATTAACACTACCACCTAATACTGATCTATGAGATTTGTATGTAGTAATTAATAGTGGAACTATAGCATGAACAACATATCTTCCTAATGACCAAATCATAGCTAATAGTGGACATAGTGGTGGAACTGTACCAGCTGACTGGACACATGTGCCATGAATATCAGCAGAATCAGATCCTATATTCCAAGCACATTCGTGAGATTATTATACAAATAATCCATTATGATATATTACATGAGTTAATCTTGCACCATATGTATTACTATCTCAGACCTGAGATTGGAATACAGCTTTTGGACGAGGCAACCATTCTATTATGTGATACCTTACAGGTTCTGCTTTAAGTTGATATATTACTTGATCGGCATTAATTCCATATTTAACAATCGCTAATAGTTGAACATATTATACAAATAATCCATTATGATATATTACAGGTTCTGCTTTAAGTTGATATATTACTTGATGAATACTAGCTAACTATTTAACATTAAACCAGGTAACACCACAAATAATAACTTGAGGAATACCTACATTATATCCAGATAGAAATATCACAGATAACAACCAGCTCGTAGATAAACTTTATGTAGATACTATGTGAGGTGGATGAGGTTTGACTAGGTTCTTTACTAAACAAGCATCTAATATTATCGGTATGTATTCTGCACAAAATCTTTTACCAACAGGATGACTACAGACTATCTCTGCGACAGTAACAGACTGAGCGCCTACATTGGTAGCAACACGAATTACACAAACATTAACTTCTCCTGTAACAACACTAGCAGGTATAAGAACATTTTATGTTAATGCATCAACAACACAATCACCGAAAGCGATACAGATGTATTTCCAAACATATAAATCAGATTTGAGTGGTGGTAGTTTGGTACCGTTGCTTTTATCAGATAATTCTTTTCCATTAACTAGTGTAGCTGCGCCATATATAATGTCAAACTATGGTAATTATTGAATCCAACCTATCACAGAAAGAAGGGTGATAAGATTATATGCATTCAAAGCAGATAACAGCGGAGCCGATCCAGTGATAAGTGTGAATGTAGAAGATGCTACCTATACAAGACTAGACGTACCAAGTCCAGTAGGAGTAACAGACCTTACTAACTACGCTACAATAGCTATGTTATCTTGATATTTATATCCTTCATATGGTTCACAACGATGGCATGTTGATGCTGGTACAGCGCTAACATTAACAGCAACAAACACATATTATCGTATGGCCAATCTAAGTGGATGATTATTCGCATTGACAGCTATGTCAGGAACAAACCAAGTTAAAATACTTACATGAGGTAATGGTACATATATGATAAATGCACATTCATCTTCTAGAACAACTAATGATGATATCAATATAGTACAAGCAGTATTCAAAAACTGAGTTGAATTAGCAGAATGTGAAGGTATGAAAACATTAGCTACAGCTTCAAATAAGTGATGAATAGCTTTTACTTGTTTGGCAACTTGAGCGGTTAATGATGTGTTTGATACAAGATTTAACGCTCCCGCAGCTGCTGGTCAAGTGATAACCATCTATTCAGCTGGTCTTGTATTGAATCGTATTTGAAATTAATTTTTATTTGATATTTTATTTTTTATGGAACGATCAGCACAAACAGAAATGTTCGCAACCATCTGAACAATGTTAGCAGTAGCATGAACAATTATTTGATTCGTTGTTAGATTCACTAGTCTTAAAGATAGACTAGAATATCGTCTCTTTACAGCTGAAGATGAATTAAAAAAACAAGAACTAGTTGTTAGTATGCTTACTTCTAAAGTTACTAATGCTGATGTTACATTTATGGAGATCCGTACTAAGTTAGCAAATATAGAAACTATGTTAATGGAAATGAAGAGCCAAATCAAAAGTAAATAACTTTTATCATTTATTATATTCTCATGGAACCATCAAAAATGTTCTCACTTAATGCTCCAGACCGAAAGAAAATTGGTAAAGGTGCACTCATAGCAGCAGCTGGTGCAGTATTTACTTATCTTGAAGGTCTTGTTACTATGACAGATTTTGGAACATACGCACCTATAGTTATGGCTGCAAACTCCATTCTTGTTAATATCATAACTAAATGGTTAGCAAATAATAAATAATGGATTGATGGACTGATAGGCCATATCCATTACGATGGAAAATATTATTAAGTATAATGGTGGCTGCATCAATTGTAGGTTTTTTTATCTGATAATTTTCCCCACATGATTGAAAACTCTCTAGAAAAATTGTTATGAGAAATGAAGATTAAATCTAAAGTGCTTTTAGAAGTAGCTAAATCTTTCTGACTCAAGGTTATACCATTCGAAACATGGAGATCAAGAGCGAGACAGCAACGACTTTATACCAACAAGAAACCATGACAACCAGTTGCTAAACCAGGAACTTCTATGCATGAGAAAGGTAAGGCAGTAGACTGGGTATTTGTTAATACTAAATGACAAGTGACTTGGTCTGGCGACTATAGAACGCTCACAGTATTATGAGCTATGTGTTGAGTCGTTCCTGTCCCAGGTGAGAGTTGTCATCTACAAGATAACTGAAAAACTATAGTTACAATTATGACAGGTAACTCTAAAAGTTGGCTTGCATCTAAAAATAAAATAACACAGAAACAGCTTTCGGCAGTCAACACATGCTTTAGAAAGTACTGATATAAATAATGCATAGATATGTGATGACTATGGATAATGATAAAGGCAGAGAAAGGCTCAAATATTTTCTCAATGAAATGAAAAAGATCTGACGGGACGACGTCGAGATCTTTTTCTGAATTGATTGAAATACATATGATAAGCCAATTCGCGAAGGGTGCTTTCCACATAATGTCTGATGTAATTTATCACACATAGCAATCCTTAAAGATGCAATAGAAAAATGATATGATGAAATAACTGTGATGGAAGATGATCTTATTTGTTGTAATTACTTCAAACAAAATTTTGATCACTTTATATTAGAAGCCCCAGAAGACTGGGACATGCTCAGGATATCTTGGTTCTTCCGTCCAACTATGGTAATGGAACCAACCAAAGAATCTATCTATCGATCTAAAGATATAGGGCCCTGGTGAACAGAGTGTTATATCTTAAGATGAGATGCTATAAAAAAAGTTTATGACCATCTTAATGTTATAGGGCCCGACGTCCCTACGGATTGGGAAATATATAAAGCCCCAATAAAATCTTATATGACTACATATTCTCTTTGAATTCAGTGGGATAATTATCCGATTTAGTTGATTTTATGGATTAAAACAATACACTGTATGTAGTCATTATTTTATATAATAAAGCCTTTTATTATGCCATATGTAACATTAACAGATTTAATATCAACCTGTCCCCAACAGTTGGAGGCAAATACAATGATAGTATACGATGGCTGTAACCGAGTATTGCAACAAATACCAGATGGTATTACATGTGATGATGTACTCTCATGTATTGATTGTGCAGTTCTACTTAGTATATTAAATTTCAATACTGGGTTACTTGTAGATCCACAAACATGTACTATAACAGTAGATGCTGATTATATTATAAGTCTATTCACAGCATCAATAGATTGTAATACAGGTATATTCACAATAGGAAATGTAAATATTGATCTAACTTGTTTAGCAAATTTTTTCCAATTCTCATTTACCGATGGTTTAAATGTAGACTTTGTAAACAATGGGGATCAGATTCTTGTACAATGATTACATGGAATGCATGCAATAATTTGATTGAATCTTATACAAATAGATTTACCAGGTGGCGCAACCAATTCTCAAGTATTAACTTGGAGTACTGTTAATGATGTTGCCTATCGAGCAAATCCATTAGAAATATGTTGTGATCAAATCCAAGCATGTATGCAACCAATAATTGATATGATCCAAAATGAAATAAATATTATAGTTCAACAATTATGTCCATGTTGAGGAGAATCAACTGGAGCATATATAGATATATTCCGAGATGGAACTCTTGTTCATCCAAATGTACAACAATTAAATTTCATATCATGTCTTACTGCTACACGAAATCCAATAACAATGCAAGCAGATATACGTTTTGTTCCTGATCTTACATGGAGTGGATGTACACCATGACCAGTAACAGAACCATATATCTTATCTCTTTGTTGAGTAGAAGTTGATTTAAGTTGTTTAGTAAGTGAATCTAATTTAATAGTACTAGAACATTGAAATATTGTTGATACCTTAGTTCATTCTATAAATTTTGTTGATTGTTTAACAGCAGTTCAAATAAGTCCATGAGTGGTACAAGTATGAATAGATCCAGCAATGGTAACTCGAACAGGTTGTGATTGATGAATATGATCTACTGTTTTTACATATACTGGAACACCACCAGGATGTACAACACCAGTAACTATTACTGTTTCATGACCAGGAACTACCTGACGAACTGGTGTAGGATTATGACAAGCACCAACTCGATGAGGAACAATAAATGATTTATTACTTTTTTGGAATACAGCTTGAAATCCATCAATAATATATATCTTAGTAAGTTGAGATGGAACCCAAACACCAACCGACAATATAATATGTTTACCAACAGTTATAATAAATCCATATATTCTTACTATTTGTGGAACAGAAGTAGATCTTAGTTGTTTAGCACAAACTCCTAGTTTATCTATATTAGATCAAGGAATTCTAGTAGAATCAAACACTACATCAATAAACTTTTTAGGTGATTGTATTGCAGCTACAGTTACATGACCATGAATAGTTAATGTAGAAATGAATATAGAACTAGACCGATCATGATGTGTTTCATCAACACCATATATATTATCAGTTTGTTGACAATCTGTAGACCTTAGTTGTCTAGCAGAAACAAATTGTCCATGTCCTATTCCTGTACAAAATAATGTATTTGTTATGAAAAATGGAAATGATATAACATGACAATTAGAAAGGTTTGATTTACCATTCTTTACTATATGAGCAGCTATGGCTGCAGCAGTAGCAAGTTGAGCTCCATATACTGTAATAGTTTATAAATGAGATTATTTTGAAGATATACATATGAAAGATAGAATTAATGTACATCTTGAAACATGAGTAATTATCATTTGAAAAATATTAATAGCTGATTCATATGCAAGTGCTAAAGTTACTTGACATGGTGAAATAATTATTACAGCATGAAATCCTACATTAGAAGCAGTATCATATGGTAATATGATTTCAAATACTGAAATACATATTGAATTAGATAGAGTAGTTATTGATGTAGATTGAGAAGGACAACAATGTACGATAATAAGTGTAGCAAAATGAGCAACACAAAATAAATTATGATTCAAATCCAAAAATGTATGGGTAGGTAATAAACCGAACCCATTTGTAACACAAGTATTTATGGATGGTGGTAATATGTTAGATGTATCATTCTGAGTTTTTGAAGTAGACTCTTTGATGTCATCAAAAATGAAAATATTTGAAACACATTCTAAAGCAAACATGTATTATCATCATACATATATGCAGGAATCATTGAGATGTATGTTAACTACAGATACATGAATCAATAAGATGTGGAAAACAGATAACATAGCTTGAGCTAATACTTATACATATTTTGATAATTTCTATATTGATGGACCTATATGTTCTACAACATCAGAACCATTACCAGGAGCATTTATCACTGCAACAGATACAAATACTAAAATAATCTGTAATGATATTCTTTGGAAATTTAATAAAAAAAATCTTATACAAGAAAATGCTAGAATATTCTTCTTTTGATCTTTATGAATAACAAACTCAGAAGTACGATTCTATGGACATAATGATATACGAGCAACTGATTATTATTCTTATTCATTAAAATCATATGATCCTACAGTACATTACTATAACTTAAAATGATTTGTATTTGTTAATCAACCATTTGATGGATTAGACTATCACTTACCAAATGGTGTTGAACGTATTGTATATTCACCAGCTTCACTTAATCCAGAATTACGACACCCTAGACCAGCATTCTAATATTTTAATTCTTTAATTAAAACCTATGCCATACGTAACATTAATGGATTTGATTGATAGTTGTCCAGCACAACTAGCACCAAATTCAATCATAGTATTCGATTGATGTAATCGGGTGCTACAAACAATACCAGAGGGTATTACTTGCGAAGAGATTGTGAACTGTATAGATTGTGATCTACTCTTGAGTATACTAACTTTTGGTGCTTGATTACTTGTAGATCCAGTAACCTGCACTATAAGTGCTGATCCAGCATTTGTTAATAGTTCTATCATTACATGATTTGATTGTGTAACTTGAGTTATAACTATAGGCTATGCTACATATAATCTAGCATGTATTGCCGACTTTTTCTCTTTCACATTTACTGACTGATTAAATGTAGATACAGTAAACAATGGAGATGCAATATTAGTGCAATGATTGCACGGAATGCATATGATTATAGGACCAAGTCTTATTCAAGTAGACCTACCAGGAGGAGCGACAAATGGGCAAGTATTAACTCGAAGCACAATAAACGATGTAGCTTATCGAGCTAACCCACTTGAGATTTGTTGTGACCAAATACAAGAATGTATGGCGCCAATTATCGCAGGGCTTCAAGCACAGATAAATATACTTGCTCAATTGCTTTGTCCATGTTGAGGATTGGATGGTCAATATCCTATCGCAGTATATGAAGATGGATTACTTGTAATGCCACATATTACAATCTTAGATTTTGTAGGGTGTTTCCATATTACTGATTTGGGAATGAATCACGCACAAATAGAATTAGATCTATGATTAAATTTTGGATGATGTGTTGTTCAAGAAGATTGAACTGTAGAAGCAATTCTTACTATCTGTTGAGAAACAGTTGACTTAGGTTGTTTAGCGTCGTATCCACCAAGTCGAAGTCTCGCTGTATCACAAGAATGATTCCTTGTTGATGCTCATGTTACCTTACTTAATTTTGTTGGATGTATGTCAGCTACTCCAGGAGGATTAGATACTATTGATATATCATATATGCCTACATTCACACGATGAGGATGTACTGGTCCAAACGCATATGAATTAGAAATGTGTGGACAAACAGTTGATTTGAGTTGTTTAGCACCTTTAACACCTCCAACAATCGTTGTTAAAAATACAGCATTCGTTATGAAAAACTGAAGTGATATAACTGGAACAGTAGAAAGATTCGATTTACCATTCCTTACAATACAAGCTGCATATGATGCAATGGTAACAGCTGGTATTATATGACTAGTTATAGTCTATGCATGAACTTATACTGAAACAATAGCATTAAACAGCAATGAAATAGATATAGAATTTAAAAAGAATACAGAAATAAATGGAGTAAAAACTGTAAGTACTTTTGTAAACTGTAAAATAACATGACATGTAAATGTAAACCCTGTATGGGATTCATTTGTGGGTATGTGAAATGTAATGAATATTTCGCATGATGATTGTAATATAGAATTCGATATAGATAGAATATGGATATCAAATCAAATGGCTAATACACAATTGTTCTATATTAGATGAGCAAGATCCAAATCAAGAGTAGTTTGTGGCTCTATAAAAACAACAGCTTTATTAACAAATATAATTACATTAGCTAATGTATCTAGTACATGAGCATCATTAGATTTAGTCTCATGAGTATGGCATGATCCAGGTGACAATGTTAGATTCTATACAGTAAATTCAGAATCAGAATTATATCGACATCATAGTTATGTAACACAAACAATAATAAATGGTGTAACCCCACCTACAAATGCTATAACAAATATTGTAGATTCTGGAGGACGTGTATATATGGACAATATATTTATTCAACTTAATAAAGTAGCACCTGCAGATTGATATATACGATTTGAATCAGGAGCATTAGGATTACTAAATATTAATGATGTTATGATAGACACATTCCCTAATGGTGTTGTTACACTAAAAGGTGATATATATTGTACTACAAGAACAGGAATATTAAATTTCTATGGATTGAGTATGGTCAGATGAAATGGTACATGGTCTAATGCAATCAATGGTGTTTTTCAATCTGTAAATGTATATTGAAGATTTACTGCTGATAAAGGTATTGTTTGAGCAGCAATGTTATATGGAATATTTAATGGAAATCCTACATGGGAACATGATACAACATGAGTACCAATTATACCTAGAGCACCATTTCAAACTCCATTTAACTACTCATAATTTTATAATAATATATTCCCCCCCATGGAACAAACTTCTAGATTACGGGTACTTGACGCAGTGGAACTGATAGCCAATCAAATAGCTATCAGCTCCCATTGTCAGGAACTCATTAATGAATATATGAGTGACTATGAATTAGAACAAACCGACGAATTAAAACAAAAAATTATTGACCAACAAAATCTCCTATCACAGTCGGTTACCATGCGTAGGATGGTCATGGAAAATTTATTGGAAACATTTGAATCATCTGACAAAAACTTACGATGTACGTTTAAACACGCTGTAGCATCTTATATGTTTGCGACTGAGTGTGCACATGCTGCGACAGCAATCTGTCGGGGCGACATACAACGAAGAGCATACCTCCAGATGATCCAAGTATTATCAATGTTTCTAGGGGTAGAACCACAGTTATGTGGTCGCTGCCTACAAGATATTTTATCAGGTAAACAATCTAAAGATGTGCGCATGATGCAACAAAAAGAGAGCAGCGATGATGGCGAAGCTTGAGTCCCAGAAAGCTCCGATATCACAACCAACAACTAGAAGATCAGAAAGTTCAGTAGCAGCCGCTATTGCACAAGTAAAAGCTATTTGAGCACTAGTAACTGAATCAATGAAACCAGAAGGTGTAACTACCACAACTAATATTACTAGACCATTACCACCTCAACAACTTGAAGGTTCATCTTTTAGTCGTTTCAATATTTAAACATGCTATACAATTTTTATAACGGATATGATATAGATGATTCCGCTATGGATTGTGGCTTTATAATCCAAGTGGATTGTGATGGCTTACATACATATGTGAATCCATGTGATCTTATCGAGGAGTGTCTCCTACATGTGCCACAACAACTAACAAAACAATGTATAGTTGATTTTTTCAATACAACTATAAACACCACTCCTGTCTGATATTTTCTTAGAGTGAATGGATTACATTGTCTTGAGGCTGTGCCTCTTGTAATCAATGACCATGATGAATTAGTCTGAGTAAATATTACAGATACCCCAGGGTATTTATGAGCAAAAATAGTATGAAGCGTAACAGCTTGACGAGCGGTAGTTGTAAGTGTTATTTGACCTATGGGAAACCAACAGGTTCAGATAGCCCTCAATGCACCAGCATGAGTATTAATTAACGCAAGCATACCAGGTTGTGATGGCGCATATCTTAGAGCACATCTCAACTGAACTACATACCGAGATTGTGATGGTGGTGATAATGGATATCGAGCAACACGTTATTCATCAGCCGATCTTGATCCGATACTAACAACCAACATATTTAAATCATTCTTCTTTACTACATCAACCAGTCGATGAGGTACAGCAATGTCTAATACTCCGTCAATGGATATCTTTGCTTGAGAGACCAGTATGAACTGAACTGGTACACATGATGGTATGATTCGTATTCCTAAAAATGGAATGTATAAAATCCGAATGAAAGGTGAAGCAGTTATTAATGACTGAGTATCAAGAATAAGATTGTTCTTGAGTGTCCCTAAAACACTTAACCCTAAAATATTAATAGACGCAAAATACTGATCTGAGACAGCATTTGCTTGATCATTTCAAAGTGCACCATATCAATCTAATGCTGGTGCTGATGGATTAGAAAAAATGACAGTGACGTTAAACTGAGAAAGACTAGTATATCTAGAAGCAAACGACTATGTAGCTATGTGATGTAAGATCGACACAAGATATTGTAACTGAGTTGCTCCAAGTGTTTCATGGAGACATACAGTCTATGAACTTTATGATGTTGCTCCTGGATGAGCATCAAGTGAAGTTCCATATGCGTGACCATGAATATCTTTCTGAGTTGAATATTACTCTACACATAACCATTGATCTGTACTTTAACATATAATATTAATCTATGTATCAAATTCTTTTTCAATATACTCCACCAGCAGACGGGCAGCCCTATACGGCCTGAACTGTTCCTGCTAATAAGGAGCGATCGATTAGTGTAATAACAGTAACTAATCTAGTGAAACAAGATCAAGGAGATACATATGCTTGAGTTAAATATAAAATACATATAGTAAAATTTTGAGAGACACCAAACCAAAAAAATTGTTTGGCTTATTACCCTGCCTATGTTCCTTGAGAGTCCGTCCATAAGTATGAAGGAGTTAGGATGGACCACTGAGACTATGTTGTATTATATTGTGAATCGTGAAGAGTAGCGATCCAAGCATTCGGAGAAGTCGTCGCCGACTCTACCGAGACGGCTTACCTTGCATACTTAGCAGCGATGACTGCTCAAGCAAATTCACAAGTAGCTTGGAATGCGGCAACAATATGATGTATCTGTCCGTAATTTATTTTGAAATATATTTCATATGACTACAGCGATAACTCCAACAATAGATGAACTAATAGCATGCAAGCCTGAAGCTTGAGATGTTCCATTCTTTAATAAACATTCATGTCGAATATATGTGGACTGGAATACAGTAGGTAGCTGAGCTACATCTCAAGATATTCTTGAATGTATGATAGGAGAATTCTTAGGTCTTGATTCTCATAGTATTACAGTTAGCCCAACCAATGATCTATCTGTAATGAATGGAACAATACAACAGATTGTTTCTTCATTAGTAGGTACAGTATTAACTATAGGTCAGAACTTTATATTTGATCTATGATTGCTATTACATACAAATTACTTTATAACTGATTGACAAAATAATTATGAGATAAAGAACCACGAACAACTTCGATGGAGAGGTGTAGATTGAATGCACTTCAATGTATGACCATCAGGAATAGAGATCGGACTGCCGACTCCTGTCGCACAGTACTTTACCCCAGGACGATGTAACTGTCCTGATACCTGATTACATGCAACACGAACGTGACAAACTGCTGGTATGACTACCGATGTCACTATCGATGCTAACATGTGATGAGTAGCATGAAATGAAGACTTCGTATTCAATGGAACAACTACAATAGCAGCAATGATAGGAGTGTGGAACTTAGCGCATCCTACCAATACATATACAATAACTGGAGATGGTACTCAGATACCTGATGCATGAGTACATATTTTTGTAACATGATGAACAGATGCAACACCATGCCCAACTCAAGCCTACTTTGCTTGAACTGTAGCTGGTTTAGCTACGGCAATTACTATAGAAGCTGATATTGCCTGATCAGCAGGTAATGTTGTGTTGCTATGTAATTGAACTGACACAGTCCAAGAGATTATTGATGCTTGGAACCTCGCCAATCCTACAAATACTCTTACTTTACAGTGAGGAGACGGCACACAGGTGCCACTTACTGGTGAATACATAGCATTACACCACGGATACGACAGTATTATCTGTCAAGACTGAACATATATGCCTAATAACAAGCGATTGGTACTAACATGGGACTGTGTAACCAATTCATCTCAATGGATACCACCACAATGCTGTCTACAAGAGATGAAATTTGACTGAGAAAATATCGTTTTAACGTCAGGATCAAAGGATAATACGTTCGTACATTGTTGAACTTGTATGAATAGTCATGAATGATCAGGTGGTTGAGGCTCATGTTCATGCCCTAATCCAGAACCATTACCAAGTATTAATACAGACAACCAACAGTTGTCTCTTACTGACGACTGCCCTAATAGTCAAATGCTATGCTTGACCCGTCGACACGGGGGAACCTTAGGAATTCAAATACCCGACCCCGATAGCTGTGTAGATTTGATAAATATAAATGAACAGACACGAGATCTTCAAGGTAATCTATTGTATCTTCTTGGTAGTGATGGTCTAATAAATGATGTAGTTGACTTATCACAAGCAGATAGACACACATTGAATCTTTTTTGAAACACTCTTGAAATCTTTGACTCAACATGAACAATTAATAATTTTGTTCATTTAACAAATGTAAATGAACAGACACTAGACTTACAATGAAATATATTATACATATTATGAAGTGATGGTATGCCCAATTCGTCTATTGACCTTAGTCAAGCAGATCAACAAACGCTTTTGTTAACTGGTAATGTATTAGAAATTTTAAATTCTAACGGTTGAGTTACTAACCACGTTGATTTAGATACAGTAGCTAAAGAAATATTAACAATAGCAGATCGAAATCTTTGTGTTATGAAAGGAATTACTCCACCCAATGGGTGTATTACTTGTATTAATCAATGTATTGATTTAAGTAGAATCAACTATACATGTGAAGAAGTAACAGATTGTGTATGTAATTATGAAGTAGACCGAGTAGCAGAATGAGTTCCAGCTACTTTAGCGGTAGGAACAGAAGCATTACTTCAAACTGCATGGACAGATTTCTTTGCAGTACCAAGATCTATATGTAGTATGAATATATTCATGGCTAGTTTTCTGTTATATTTAGAAAAAATTAATATTGAATTAGGTAATCTAGTATCTAGACAAAAATATTGAGCTAAAATAATGCTTTCAGATAATTATGTTATGTGGTCTCAACATACTGCATATTCTGGAAATCATAATGATCCAAGAAATCAGAGATGGTTTATCCCTGCTTTTAATAAATCACAAGGTCGACATGCTCAAAATTCAAGTATGATTTCAACAATAGATTATTGACCAGGTGGACCATTTGAACATCACAATGAAATATCTCCTGATTCGGGTTCGTTATGAACACTATCAATCGCTGATATAGGATATTCTACAAACTTTGGAACTTTCTATGATCAAACTCCATCAACAAATAATCCAAATGCTAATATAGACAGTCATTTTTGTAAAGATTATGCTAGAACAATTACTATAGTTATGACTTGACGATACCACGTTTCATTGCAATGAGTATTACAAGCGGATCATAATGTACAAGCATTCAGATATTGTTGTTTAAGATATAATAATGATATATTATCACCAAATTATCATAAACTAGATTTACTTATTGATAGTAAATTTGGTTGATGACATTCAGTAGGAAGTTCATCATTGAATAGTCCACTTGTTCCAAGAACAAATGAGTATGATTGTGGTGGTACTAAAGTAGTATTACTATATGCTTGAGATATTTTATTTCCTGCAGTAAAAATTAGCCCTCAAACTATATGGGGAAATCATACTTGATGACCATGAATAACTAAAGATATATTACATGAATTAAATGATTTAACGAATCATTTTCCACCTCCAGGAGGATCACCCACACCATATTTTGTTCCATACTATGGTACACATACACCTTGAATACATACCCCAGGAACTGCATCATGAACTTATGTTAGTCGATCACCTTGAACATGGATAAATTGACACATAACTTGGAACCATGTATGCACATTAGTCCCTCAAGACCAAATAGAATGGCCAACAGCGAATCTCCCAAATGTATCTCCACACTTCTTTTCTCCTCATTGATGAGTAGATGGAGCAGAGAACTATGGTTATAATCTTGTATATCCTGGAGGGTTTAGATTTATTGATGTCGACACTATACCAGAACGAGATAACTATTGGTATGATGATTGAGTAGTTACCTTATATGGTAAAGCATCATGGTTTAATTCAGATGGTACTGGTTGAACTGAGTGAGGAAGTGAATGAGCATCCCTATCAGTACATCGAGTTCAAGCACCGCAACGAGATGAAGTAGACCGAACACCATAATCATTTAGTTGTAAATTTTAATAAAAACACTATACTATTAATGACCTTTATTCTTTAATACTTGTCGCAAATGCCAATAACTTCAATCTTTGATCTGATACCAAATTGTGCAAATCCAGCTCCGATAAATGTAGTACCATTTTTCGATGGATGTAATTGGACATTAATTCAGATCCCAGCAGGCACTACATGTAATGATGTACTTGCTTGTTTTACAAACAATCCTGACTTTATAGGAACTTTATTAACATCAGGAAATGGTTCAATTGTTATCGCAGGACACAATATTGAAGTAAGTACAGCACGATTAAATGCTAATATAGCAGTCTCACTTTGAGGACTTAATGGTTGCGACCTTACCGTTGGTACTACAACAATAGATTTGTGTTCAATATTTTCTAACATTATGTATACATTTGCTGATGCGGGTGGTATACTATTAGATGTAGGAAATGGAGATACAATTAATATTCTTGGTATTGATGGAATGAGATTCTTCATTACACCAGCTAATACGCTTACTGTTGGTTTGCCTGCAAACAGACAACATATGCAGGTATTAACTTGGGACGATGTTAATCATGTTGCTTATCGGGAAAATAATCAATGTTGTGCTCAAACATTATCATTTGATACCACAACAAATATCCTCCAGATCTCTGGAACAAATGCTGTAGATTTAACTTCAATCAATACTGATAATCAAGTACTTGATTTGATAGGAAATATTTTGAGTATTAGTCAATTGAATGGTGCTCCACAAGCAGTAGATTTAACTAATGTAAATGAGCACACATTATGATTTGTTTCTCTTACAAACATTCTTACTATCTATGGTTGTGATGGTATAGCTAATGATACTGTAGATTTATCACAAGTTGATAGACATACATTATGAATTACTGGAAACATATTATCAATATATGATTCAACTCTAGCACTTGTAAACTTTGTAGATTTATCAAATGTAAATGAACACACATTATCATTTGATGTTCCAACAAATATGTTATCTATAATTGGTTCATCTGGATTACCTGCAAATAATATAGTAGATTTGAGTTTGGTTAATCTACATACATTAAATCTTAATGGTAACTTACTTGAAATTTTAAACTCTGATGGTACAGTAAATAATACTGTTAATCTTGCTCAAGTAGATCAACATACTCTACAAATTACTGGTGCACGAACATGTAGTCCTAATGCAGGTACAGTAGAAGTAACTATTCATGATTCTACAGGTGCACAAAGTGGTCCTGCTATTACAATACCTAGACCAGCAATCACATGTTGTGATGATGTAATGGCATGTTCTGGAATTCAAACTATAATAAGTGATATTGCTGCACAAGCAATAACTATTGCTTCATTACAAGCACAAATAGTTTTAATACAATCACAATTACCTTAGTACCAACTAAGATACAATTGCTTTATTTCATAATGACTTACTCCTATGACTGATGAATTAGAAGTAACTGCTGAGGCAGTTGAAGCAACTACTGAAGAAGTGGTAGCTGAAGAAGTAGCAGTTGAAGCAACTGAAGAAGTTGCTGCTGTTGAGGAAGTAGCTACAGAAGAAGTAGCTGCTGTTGAACCAGTAGCTGAATAATATTTTATATATTAATTCTTTACTACAATGGTTTGCAAAGGAAAAAAGAAGCCCGTTAAAAAATAGGCTTACAGAAAAAACCCAACCGTAAGGAAGGGTTTTTTTTGTAGCACACTTTTATTCTTGAGATTCAATTCAAAAGATTGCCGAGAAGTGACAGAGGCTTTTTTCATCATCTAAAATCAAAAAGAAGTTTCCTCTGTTCATCATCACGATATCGCCCACTTTAACTGGTATCTCTACCTTATCTCAAAGCGCAGTGATTTCTCATCTGCGGTAGGTCGAAATAGCTTCGTCCATTTCTCATCCGTCTGCGTCCAATACTGGAAGCCTCTTGATGATAATGTTGCCCGCAACTGGGATTACTCTCATTACTCTACTTCGACAAGGTTAAAGTCATCTCCGTATAGATCTTCGAGCGCTTTATTGAATTCAATAGAGAACCATTTCTCACCTTTTTTCAAAGTAACATTAAATTTTTCTGTTTCAAATTCAATTTCTTCTTTAGCCATAACTTCTACAGCTTCTTGTAAACCAAGTTGATCAGTAATAACAAATTTTCCATCACCATCTTGTGTTGTAAATTTTTTAGTTTCTTCTCTTCTTGCATCAAAATAAGGAACTAATACTGGTTCAAGTTCTTGAAGCAATTTAGTAAAAGTTTTGATGTTGGATACTGACAAGTCAGTTAATTTAGCAACACCATTGATCGCTCTGTAAGCGTTGTCCAATTTGTAATTTTGTGTCATGTGTAATAATATATTATAAAAATAAAAAAACCTATACTTGTGATACTGGTTGTTCGACCTCAACTATTCTGTATCCATATGGTCAGAATTGTTTAGCTCCGAAATCAACAGCTTCTTGTTTAGTCTTAAATACTCTTCAAGTACTTTCGTATTCAAAGATACCATCACCAAGATCAATAGTTTTCTGGTCCAGCTGATAAATCATTTGAATTTTAAATGGTTTAGATTTATTCATTTGATCCAAATCAATCTGATGATCAACAGTAGCTTTAGCAGTATCATTGATTTTTTGAATACCATCTGCTACATTAGTCATAGTTTCTGAAATTTTATTCAGAACTAGATTAGTGTTAGCTTGGCTAAGCATAAGCATTTCCATAGCCTTTTCAAGAGCTGATGGTTCCTTAGCTGATAACTTTTCATTATCAGTATTAACAACAGGAGTCGGGATCATAGGTCCGAGCTCCTTTGCGATAGTAGTATTATCTACTGCTTTCTTCTTTCATCTGGGCATGATGGTCGGGGTTAGAATGTAAATCAATTTTGTAATTTGCTAGGTTGAATGCGTCGATTACTGCATCTCTCCTATCACCGTGGGTTTTCATTAACCTCAAGTGTTTAGTTTTTTTCTTTCTGCTAATTTCACGTTTCTGTTTCTTGTCCATTAAGGAGTCTAAAAGGATAAAAGTAATATTGTTGAGTTTCCCTATGGTAAGCTATTACTTTAGCATCCGCTCCCATATTGGAAAGCTTAAACAGATTCGTTATTTGGTGTGGCTCCAGGTGTGCATAGACTGTCTTGTAGTCAATCTTCTTCGTCGTTATGTACTTGAATTCCCGTACGAACGTCGTTGGATTGCCCATCCTGTCACACACTACTCCTATCACATCAAACGGTTTTAATGCCCTTCACACGTCTGGTATCTTGTAAGCCCAGCCGTTCATTCATTGCTCATTTCTTCGCGAGTTTAGATATGAGGTCGTCGCTTGTGATTCGTTCTTTAATAACATATTCTAATAATCAAGAACTAAAAAGTAAAGACGTCATATCTGTATAATAAAATTCTACATTATAGTTTTGTGTATCAACAGCATTATATGTATATAAATAGTATTTTACATTAGCTTTGAATGGCCTTGAGAATCACTTCTCCATTATCTTATGATCGGTCATAGATATTTTACCGTATCATGTGAAAGAGATTCACGCTTGTTCTAGATAATACAGCAATGGATTATACAGTCAGACTTCGTAGAACTTTTTTTTGAATTGAGATTCAATAAAAGTACTTACTGGTCTGGCATAACACACTCTCTGTGCTCCATTGTATAGGAAGTTCCTTATGTTAACTATAAGGTCCTTTTTCAGTGTCTCTGTTAACATACTGTATTGATTTACTGTTACAAGATAAAACAAATTCCATTATTTTTTCGAGTACAATATCTACTGGAAGTGCATTAATTTCTTGAATCTCTATTGTGATTCAATTTTTTGAAACACGGATTCTTTCTCAATGTGTATTAATACTATTAACTAATGTTGTTAATGCTCACCTAGCTTTTTCATAAGCTGTATCATCCATAAACATAAATCTGAATAATGATTTTTCTTTATATTGTTCTTTAACACATTGTGCTTGTCTAGCAAACAATATCTTGGAAAGATACATTTGTAACTCACCCTCATCTGTGATATCGTCGTCTCCTCCGAATCACATCTTTTGTAGATGAGTTTTAACTATTTTTATTAGATCTGATTCTTCAAATCAGAAATTAAATATCTCATTGATAGTAAAGATATAAGCTCGTACATCAGCATTTCTTGGCTTGATGTCTGCTTTTACAAGCATAGATACTTTTTCTATTTGTAGTTCATTGATATCTCTTTTATATCTAAAGTATCAATCATACATATCTTTGATACAGGAATAATTTTTGATATCAATTACTTTATCTTTTCATCCTTTCTTCCAATATTTTTCAGAAAGGATAATTATAGCAAGTCTATTGTTTAGAGATTCATCTTTGAATGTTCTTTCTCAAGTAAAGAATAATGGTGCTCTGAAGTTATAGTATGCGTTTTCTCAACCCATACCTCTAGCACCATGATCTCTATTGATAAAATTCCTGCATGATTCCTCAACTTTTTCGTTGACTGATAGAGTTAATTCATCTGGAAACAATATAGAGTTATCAGTAGCCATGATTTTTAATGGCTGTGGTGTGATTTGTGGAAGAGCAACTTTCCTATCCGTAGCTGTATAACCAGCCATATTTTTGAGTATCTCTGCGATAGATGATTTTCAACATCATGTCTTTCAAGATATCAACATACCTGGATAGACCGTCGTCCCCTGCCAAATATTCATTCCACATAGTGCAATGAATTGAAGGAATAACGGGACAGCAACTTCAGCATCATAAATTTCGTTGAACTTTCTATAGAATTCTTTCAATGAAATCTCTTCAGATTTTTTAGTCTTTAATACGAATGCTGGTGTAAAGTACCTTAATCCTGGATCTCAGTAAATAACATTACCTCACAGTATTACGGTTCCACTTCAATCTTCATTCTTATAAAGACCACTAAGTACAGTAACTTGTACAGTTGGTATATCACTAAGGTCCATAGCTTCATACCACATTCATAACTCATTGTCTTCTCCATAATAGAATAGCGATCATGAATATTTTTCATTGAATCTTTTCTTTGTGGGAAGACGGTAGAGTAACTTGTTTACTTTCTCGTTATTGATCTCAAGTTCCATCACATAGACCATTTGTTCATCTTCACATTCTGTGCCGTTAGGATGAAATTTGGTCCAGGACTTACCTATTATCTTGATAGGTTTTCTAAACATATCAGTATCTACATCTATAGATTTCTTTCATTTATTTATCGACCTATGCATAATAACTCTTCTATCTGTTAATTCTACAAAGTAATCTCTACCAGAGAAAGTTTGATTAACAGTTTCAATTTCGTCTTTCTTATAGTTATCAAACTCAATTAAGAATTCCTTATTAAAGAATGCTCTAGTTTGTTGGCTATTCTTATAGAAATAATGATATGCAAATGGTCGTGGTTCTCATCTAGGTCTTTCTTCAATTGGATATACATCTTTCAGAAAGCAATGAGCACCATTTTTTTCAGGCCATATTCTATATGATTCTGTCCTATCAACATTTCAATCTCCATCTACTATACATATATGGGTTCACTCAAGTCTGAATACTTGTTGTTTACCTTTGTATAGTCTAGGATAATTTCAAAGTTTATGTATAACATCTGCGATTTTTATCTGGCTGGTTTCAGAATACTTCTTTGCTCCTACAGATACTGCGGCATCTTTGATAGCAACTTCAGCTTTTACTGTTTCTCCTATTTGTCTTAGACTAATGTCTACACAATCAAGATCCATATAATCGTCAGGATTGTAGTATATAATTTCAACAGGAATTGGTTTACCTGTTTTCCAATGATTACTATTTGGTAATCTTATCACACCATTTATGTCTCATCTCACTACACTGGAATTGCTATCTCACCCATCAAATAGAGTGGCCATAAATCTAGAGATAGCGAAGACTTTACTACCATACATTGTATGTATTTGTTGTTTGTCTTCTTCCTTGAACATTCGATAGAGATGGAAACCTCATCAAGATTTTATAATGTATGTTGGATGCACAGTAATTTTACTGAGCACCTCGTCGATATGGAGTTTGAGAGCGTCCATATCCGCACAGGATTTAGCTTCTTTCAAATCTATATCGACAATAAGTGCATTATAATATGGAGCAGGTCCTGGGCTAGCAGAAGCTCTGCTTATCTTTTGTCATTCTTTTTGAATGGCTCAATAGTTTCCATTGGGAGTAAAGAATAATCCATAAGGTGTTGTTTCATCAGCATTTATCTTTGCTAATACATCTGTACTATGATGTAAATGAAAAGACTTAAAGCTATTGACACCTTTAATATCTGTAAGAGATAACACAAGAGGGTTCCCAAATCACCTTAAGAAGTCTTGTGTTGATATCATGATATCAAAGATTACGAATTAAAATTCTACTTCCATTTCTGCACGCTGTTTTTCTGTGGCGATTCTGATTGCTTCCGCATCAGTATCTTCCATTTCAACAAAGGATACTTTGTATTCTTTGATTGGTCCAGCTGTTAGTAATGGTTTAAGATTAAGATATAGTGGATTAGGTTTTGGAGCTAGGGTAGCACCATAGGTTTTTTGTCAATTACGTTCGTTTTCGAAGATACCTTTTTTATCTCCGTTACCCAGTAATATCTCTCACACTATTCTTGCTCCTCCTGCTGTTTCTTTTACTACGTCAAACCTTACTAGTTCAAAGTCAATCGTTCAGAAGAACGTTGTCTTCACTGATCCCTTGTACCTCTTGGTCTCAGGATTGTAGTTGTCCTTCGTTAGGACGATGTCATTGTAGATGTACTTGTTTGCCATGATTATTTTTGGAAAAATCTAAAACTTGTATGACTGCCTTAAAAGGCAAGACATGTTTTGTAGACATTAAATTACATATCGTAAAGAAATCTTTGATCACCGCTCTCGCTCTGACTGCAGATTTGTAGTCGTCCATACCCTGACTCTCATACATCTCCCTAAGATGATTGAAGATTAATGTATCGTCAAAGTTTTTAGCGTATACTTTAATTTTGATACCGAGCTGTTTGCATATACCAAACATTTTAAAATGTGTAGGGAGGTATTCGCAACTTAGGTTTACAACTTCTTTCAAGATTGCCATCTGTATTAAAAAGATAAAAGATTTTCGAACGGAGTAACTTCTCGTCCTTTGTTCTTGTATATACGAGATCTTTCGTATCGTCATAACTTCTTTTTCTTTCATCACATTATTCTTAAAATGTCGATGAAGTCTATATAATAAGCTACTTGTTTATCTCAAGAGAATCTTCTAATTCTACCAGCCGTTTGATCGATTGTATTGTTCCAAGATGTTGACATGAATAAAATTCAACATTCTAATTCTGGTAAATCAAATCACTCACCTGCACACTGAGACATAGCCACAATAAGATATTCATCTTTGTTCGCTATCTCTTCCAAGAACTTTGTCTTGTCTTCCGCTCCCGTGAGTCTGATAGTGTTAGGTATAATACTTTGTATTAAATCTATATGTGCTGTTCTATCTGTAAATATAATTATCTTTTTGAATCATAATGAATCAATAAGATGAGATAATATTTTCTTTAGATGTTCTATACGATCTGGATTATAACAATACAATCTTCTATATAGTTCAGGAGATTCAGGCGATAAACCATCTTGAGCTTTAAGTACTTCATCTACTGTGTAGTCATGATCATATTCATAGGTCATGACTTTGACGGGTAAGGCTTGTCTTTCTGTATCGTGGATGTTACCAAGATACATCTCGAATCATTCCTGCCCATATTCCTTTCTCTCAGGAGTTGCAGTAAGCATACAAATGAAGTCTCCTTTCCGAAAGTTCAATTGGTCTTTACGCTTCGCTGAGAGATGATGTCCTTCATCGCAGATAATGGTGTCATATATATCATTAATTTGATTAAAGATATTGTTGAATGATGCTCCTGTCACAATAAGTACATCAGGTATATCAGTAAAAGCTATTTTTCTAAACTGTGCTGCTGTCATAAATCTTGCATCTAACATCACTCATAGCTTATCTTGTAATCATTTACCGATAAGTGTATTAGGAACTACTATAACTGTTCTATGATGAATAGCATAGATAATTCCCATAATCATATGAGAATTATGAGATACTATAAAATTGTCTAACAAAAATAAATGGTCTCAATTTAAAGTAAATCAATAATAATTTCATTTATCTATATTTTTTATGGTAAATCCCGACCTTAATATATTTTTATTTAATATTCTTTGATTGGCAATTTTATGTTTAGTGGGAATAAGATATGTTGCTCATGATATACTAACGTTCCGTGATACACAGTCATCTCTACATTGACTATGTGTTAATCTTTTCTTTATTTTGATTCATAATCATAATGATTTACAAAGATATACTATACTATCAATAATTCTTTTGTTTGTATTATTAAATACTATTGTTGTGAAATCCCTATCAAGATATCCATCACTATCAAGCAATCATGCGAGAAGTTGATATCTTATTTCTTTAGAATTGTAAAGATAAATATTAGGAATGTGTTTATTATCTAGTACTCAAAGAGCTTTTAAAGACGCCCTTAATGTTGTGCATGTCTTTTTAGGCAATTTATTCTCCGATAAATCATTTTTTGAAATACTAAATCTTAAAGAACCCTTATCTCAATATGTTGTTATATTGTAATATAATCATATTTGCTCACTAAAATTTTTAAAATATGAAATAATTTTTTTATGATGAATATTTATTTCTAAATCTGACGAACACTTTGATCCATTACCCAACCAATATCAAAGGTAGTATGGGTCAATTAGCACATCTTTTGTTTCAAAATCTATACCAGAAGACTTGATTATTTTCCATTGATGTTTAACGGCAGTTGTAAACGTTAGATATTCTTCAACACTTTTGTAAATGATGTCTCATTTATTAAATCATCTTCTTTTATACGATGCCTGCAATACTAAAATATGATCTTTATTACAAACAAACGATTCATTACGTATTGTATTTACTTCATATAGATCATCATATCATGAGGTGGTTGATAGTACATTTCTGGGTAAAGAGTCGGGTCACATTAATTGATCTCAAATTTTGATATCTTGAACCATTTTTATAGATCAATCAAACATAATTATTCCTGTGTCTTTTCAAAAACATTTACCCGTCGCCGTTCATGAAACAATCATACAGGATTTTTTGTTTGTATTATATAAATCTGCACAATATTCTACTACTTCTTGTTGATATCCAAATAACGATAGTTCTCATGGAGTATCAATGTTGGTACCTTTTTTATGACTTACTCAACAAGATGGTGGTAACATATAAATACGACTTACTTTATCGTAAGTATAAAAACTGATATATTTTTTTGGAGGAACGTATCAGTTTTGTATTGCATGATAATTTATTTGCCTATCTTCTATACGGTACTGCATTGCAGTAACCATATCAGTTGTATAAGCACGTCAGAATTCATCGAGTTGCTGAATCATACAGGGGAAGGTGAGTGCTTAAAACTATTTAGAATCGATGTACGCTATGAGGTTTGCTTTCTGAGCGTCATCCAAATTCTTTGCTTTACTAATATTTACTTTCAAGATATTTTTATTAGCAGGAGTATTATCCTTATCTAATGATACATTAATCTTATCATATTGAACAGCAAGTTGTGGTAACATTGTAGATTCAGCAGATATTGTATCTGACTCAATCTCTTTTACTACTGTTTGTACAGAAGTAACAGATAGTTTTGCAATTGAATCAATCCATTCTTGTACACTTAAAGGCGTGTTCTCCTTGTCGATAGTATTACTCCTATCACCACAAAGAGTCTTGGATGAACCTTTGATTGATATATTATATTCACCTTCTTTATTTATAGATGAGAATCCAATAACATCAAAGTATCTAGTCACTTCGTTTTTAGCTTTAGTCTCAATAGATAATTCATAGAATGCTATTGATCCTGCTTCGTCTAATACTTCTTTGGTATGAACAATACATACTACATGATATGGAAGATTAACAATCTGTCTTACAGCTTGCATCATTTCCTCGCTGAAGATTCACCAATCTCTTAATATCATTTGCTTTGAACCTTGATTGGTAAGGTTGTCCTTTATGATCTTTGAAATTTCAGAAAGAGAATCTATAACGATTGTGTCATAATCTGGCTTCGTATCTCTTAACCATTTGTATAAGTCCTTCAATTCTTGAAGTGTCTTTACTTCGACAAAGTCGGGAGCCTTGCTCGCAATCGACAATAACCCATTTTCTGCACATATAAACAGAGGTCTTGGTGCTGTACCAGCAAATGTTGTCTTTCATGTTTTAGCATTACCATAAATTAAAGCTTTGAGTTTGTGCTCAGTAGGGGAATACTTCTTAATTTGAATAGTCATACTAAAATGTTTTAGGATTTAAAAGGTCTTTAACATTAAATAATGATTGGAATTTATCTTGAACCTGTGGCGGAAACGGATTTAATGCCCCACGTAAGATAAACATTACTTGGTCCTCAGTCATCTTTGGACCAAGTTTCACGATGTCTTCAGCCATCTTTATGAGGATGTCTTCGAATGGATTTGTTGGCATAAGTATATTGTAAGCGATTAAAAATACAACTAGCATTGTATATTTTGTGATAACTTTTAGTTAGCAGAGTAAGGAGGGAATAGAACAAAGTCAAGAAACATCTTAAGATGTAATGCTGACATAGTTCATGTTGCTTCGACTTCTTCTACATCAAAGATTGGCATATACTTAGCCAGATTCTTTTCATATCGAAGTCAGCATTTCTTGCTTCACTTTTGTTTTTTATCATAAGCGTCCTGCCGTCTCCCCATATTGGAGATAACATATCTCTTCCGAGCAGCCCAGTCTTCCGTACGGAATATGGGCGTTGCTCAAGAAGTGATCAACTGGCAGTCATCAAGCTGTGCTTTGGTGACTACTTCGTTGAGTATTTTGGCAGGAAGTTTAGATACATCCATTATTTTTTCTTCTTAGATTTTAAAGGTGCAGGCTTCTGAGCTTGTAGCTCTTCAGTAAGTTTAGCAACTGCTCTAGATAAATCTTGGATAACATAATAATTATCCTTGTTTTGTTGAGCAATTTTTTCTAGTTCGTTACTGAAATCTTTTTGCATTCTCTGTCTTAATCTATCCATATCAAAGTTATACTTTGCTAGCATAGCAGTATTAAGATACTTGTAGAATTCCTCTCGGAAGATTTTTGAACTGGCAAACTTAGCGTGGTTGGCTTCTTGCCAACCTTGGATACCATTGATGAGTTCGTTAGGATATGCTCATAATGTGTCTCCATTCATTAATGAATCAAATGGATTAAACATGGGAATATTTAAAGAATAAAATACTTGGCTCCATTTGCGGGGGCCCGAGTCGAACGAGCAACGAATAGGATTATGGGTCCTACGACCGACCGTTGGTCTTCCCCGCAATGTCCATATTAAGTCCACCTACATTATAATTGTACATACACCCATGACTTGCACATGCGGAGGTGATGGCGCTCGGCGAGTTAATTAGACTCTATGGCCTATCTTTATGTCAGTGGCTCGAGGCAGATGGACTTAATGTGAAGGTGGGTTATGCCCACCACGCGTTGTTAATTACTAATCGGATTGCGGTTTTTTTCATGGATATGTATAAAAAAAGATAAAAACTTAACATGTTATTTTAATGTGTATACAAAGTTAACATATTCTATACATATTAAAACTCATCAAATGTCCCTAGCTGTTTAAGCGGACATGTCGTCTTCAAGGGACAGAAGAAACATGATGTGCATATCTTTGGATTCCACATGTTTGTTTTCAATGCATGTGTATAATCCGTAAGTATAGTTTTGATTAAGTCCTCGATCTCCTGCCGATTACATTGGTACTTAAGTACCTGGAGTCTCGGAGTCACATGCTTGGTGTAGATTATGTAGTCGAAACCTTTAACCATCTCCTCTCACACAAGCTTTGAGAGAAGCCATGGGTAGATGAACTTCTGCATCTTGGCATCGAACTGTTCTGGTTTCCATTCCGCTTTAGATGTTTTGAAATCTATAAGCGTGTATGGTCCGTTGTTCGGTTCCTTCGAAATCGCATCTATCGTCCCCGATAAGATAACAAGATGGGAACCCATCTCGATTTCAACTACTACTTGATACTCAGAACAGATGAGAGAATACTGTTCTCTCAATCTATTGGCGTCTGTGAGAATAATATAGTCTCTTATATTCTTACATCGATCTTCATAGCCACGACATAGAATGTCGAGCGTATCATATCAAGCCTCAGGCTTGAAGAAGTATGCTTGAAGGACAGCATGAGTAAGCGATCCGAATAGGAGCGCATCATTATTGCTAAAGTCCTGCTTCGCAAACTTGTGCTTGAACGCGCACGTGTGGAAGGATTCAAGTTCCGTAGTACGAACTTGAATAGTTTCATAGGTCTCTTCTAGTGGTACTAGTATTACTCTCATGGGGAATTTTTTTTAGATTGTTAAAATCTACACATAGCGCATCCTTGATTCATCAAGCTCAAACTAGTAGGGTATACTTGCAATCGTTTGCTTTTGATGTGTTAAAAAAAGTAGCAAACAGAAGCATCAAGCCGAAACTAACGGCTAAGATAACTCCTGTAAATGCTACTCAATACGGACTTAAAATTCTCATGGGGAAGAGAAGTGAATTAAAGACTGTCTACGGTTCGAAAGCCTCATGTCATAGGGATGATCTTTTCCATATATGACTTACGTTTATCGTAGCAAACCCGTAGATCTTTGTCTGCTACATTGTTCCACTTATCAAGACAAGCTTGCTTCTGGAACGGAAGTGTTTCCCATAATGGGTTATCTATAAGTTCTTTATTATATCTATATGATAGTTGACACAATCAATAGTCATTGGTGTGAGACACAGACTTAGGATTGAATCCTCAGTTCTCGCAAAGATAAGTACCGATCATATCTTCAGAATGATTACGTACATACCATCGATTTGCTATACGGTTTGCTTCGCTATCGTAAGCATATCAATCGATTGTGATGTGGAATCCTAATGGATTAGCAGGATTCGTTATAGGTGAAACCGACATAAGTGATCAAGTATCTACTGGGGTTGTGTCTATCCAAGGAAGGACTTCGATACCAGCTTTACTGGCAACTTCTCGTGCTCCATTGGTAGCTATATACAATCTGTATTTACCCATGTATGAACAGTACTTACTATTACAAGAGACACGAATAAGTCTTTTGTTATATCTGTCTACTCAGCCTGGGACTACATTATCGTAGATCCACATTTCATTTCAGCCACTATAGTCTTCAGCGACCATGGCGAAATGGGTAGACATGTTACCAGATGCTACGTCACCGAATCATCTTCGGTACATGAAGTCTCAACGCTCTGCCATCCTGGGATCCTTTGGAGTCCCGAGTTCGTAGAGCTTTTGTGAGTTGAGTCAGCCGATGTCATCAAAGATTCCTTTGGCCTTAAGATAAGCTTTCATTGCTCATCCGCAATCGAAAGACTTCTTTCAGCAGCTGATGTATTCTTGTTTCTCTTCGCTCCGAGTAGCTCTTTCATATCAACCTGCACATCAGCGTGCATAGTTGATCTTTCAGATCTTGGTAGCGAATAGGAAGTAATCATTAATGATAATTTCCTTTTGTTCTGCTAGGTAATTCCTTTCTATCTCATCTTCATATTGTTGTTGATAGAGCGCTTGGATTTCCTGATGAGCAGTGATAGCGGAAATGGGTTGTTGATAATTGGGATACATTAGTCAAGTCGACAAAAGTCATAGGACTTGTAAAATTAATCCAGTCATAACATGGGTTTAAGGTTGAGTGCTAGTACACATAAAAGACAAAAGACTAGTTAACACATAATACATTATAGCGATTATGATAGTTTTGGCAAAACAATCGTACCTATCACAACTATTTTTTGTTATTAACTGCAACCTTTTTAGTTATTTGTTTCTTATGTCAAGAACTTTTATCAATTGTTTTCTTAAGTTCTTTAACAATCTTTTTTGTCTCATCTTTTTTATCTTCGACAAAAGCAGGACCGATATATTCTTCAGTTATATTCTCTATTCCTACTAGGAATCTATCAAGAACTCTAATGTATTCATCTTTGTCCTTAGATGATTGTTTGAAAAAATTTGCAACATTTATTCAAAGAAGAAATCCGATTGCTTCTCTTCATATGTCTCTCGACATAAAAGATGTAGATCAATCTTTACCATTGAAATTAATTGTAAGCATAAAACCTGATTGCTCAGATGTTTTAACATCTAACTTTTTTTTCATGGGGGATATATTATAAAGATAAAAACATATTTAATTGAGGAGATGTTCTGACTTTTATAATGAATCTTTTTTCTATTTGTCTGATCCTTTCTCTGGTAACTCACATATCTTTTCAGATCTGTTCGAGTGTATACACAGGTCAGTTCAAACCAAATCTCATCCTAATAATGTTTGCATCTCTAGGTGTAGCAATATTACATATGAGATGATTAACATTTGTTTTCATAAATTCTTTTTGACATTCCTCCGCTGGAGTTAATGTATTGGTATCTATAAGCTGACTACCTAAGTCATCTTCAGAATCTTTGAACATAGCATGTCATAAATTTACTGAGCCCTGCTTCAAATGCATGAGATGCATAACTCTATTCTCTAATATACGTCTTCATTGGCACGAGGCTTCAGAGACTGCGCAAATAATTTCGTCTTGGGTTGGTGGTCTACCAAACGTCTGAAATAATTTTTGCTCTACACTATCTATAAATTTAATTTCAGTGATCGTATGTAATGGTAACGACACTGAGCCATTAAATTTTGCTAGCGAACAGAGGATATAGTTATGTATCCAATTGTGAGCATAGGTAGATAACCTATGAGCTTTAGCTGGATCGTACATTGTGATAGCTCTCTCTAAACCAAGGAGTCATTCTGACACTAGGTCGAGTAAAGAGATGCCAAGTCAGTTGAACTTCTTTGCCAGTGTAATAACATAACCTGTCATGTGAAGGATAATTTTTTCCTTCGCTGATTGGTCTCAATGTTGATAGCGTACTATCAATTCGTGTTCTTCAGTGGGAGACAAACTAGGATATTTACTAATATCCTGTAAGAACAGTCTGATGTTGTTTTCGTCGTCGCCCCTGAATGAGCGTATGTCTCATAGATACACTTCATAAAACTCTTTCATTTGTTTATCAGACAAATCGTATTTGCTGATAAGTTCTCTAAGTGTATCTTCATAAACATACTTCTTCTTGAGCAAAGCTACTAGAGAAGAGTGCATATCATTTTTGTTTATGATAAATAACAACTAGGTCATAACAAAAATAATACATTAATCAAGAGTAATTTAAATTTTCCGATAACCTTAGGTTATCAAGAAATATTAGTTATTAGGCTTTTCGTCTAACAACTTCTTGACTCTTTTCTTGTATGATATGTGCTCATACGAATTGAAAAAGTCTACCCGATAAAAACATATGTCGGGTTTAAGGAAGTTTTTTAGCCATGTTCGCATGATATATATAGAAAAGGATAAAAATCTATATTTAAAAATTAAAGTCTATCTCATCAAACTCTTGCATCATAATGGAAAGGATTTGAATTTTTATAGTTATATACTTTTTCTATATTATCATACCATTCTATAGAAGTAGAGCTATGAAGTAATCTTGTTGGATTTACTTTAAGTTTAGACAAGAACCTTTTTGGATCTAATCCTTTTTGTGTAAGTGATGCGAACGTTTGAATAAATTTTCAAAGTCTTGTAAATTTATTTATGCTATGCATTTCTTTGATTAATCACATTAGAAAATTTGCTTCTCCATATGCTTCATCACTAAAACTTACTGATCAATTAATAAAGTCTTTTCTAACTATTGCTTCTAGTCTATGATTAGACATAGTATTTTGTCCTAATATACTAAGGGCAATTGCAACAGTTAATCCATATTCTATTACAAAATTATGGAGTTTAATATATTCGGGTAATCCTACTGATACATATGATTTAAGATAATCCTCATATGTCCAGTTCTTTGCTACACTATTCAGAAGTTGTACATCTCCCATGTTTAATCATGGTTGTACAATATAATAAATAGGTTTACTTAACAATCTTAGTGCTTCAAATCTGTGTTGTCAATCAATGATTTCAAATTTATCGTTGACGATAATTGGATTAGCACTAGATAGATTGTTTTTGCTAATTGAATTTTTTAAGCCATAAACATGTCTTGCATTTATAGATCTATTTCAATCCATAAATTTAAATTTGTTATACGATGTTGTAACTAAAACTTTGTCGTTGTACATTCTAATAAATAAATAAGATAAAAATTTCATTACAATGAATCATGATCTAAAAATTCTAGACACTTATCTGTACTCATCATATACTCACAGTCGTTACCGTAGGTATCATGAATCCGTTCTTCAACTCGTGATTCCACATCGTCTTGATCGCCATCATTTACTAGCACATGATGGTGAGTTCGTCAAGTGGAAGCGTCCATTACCATAACTGATACTTGTTGTGAGTATGCTATTCAGCAATGTTCTTTACAAGATCAACATAATCATTCTCCAGTATTACCTGGATCAATGACTGTCGCTCCGCAACAGGTAGAACCCAAATCGGTTCTGGTTAATCGTCTTGGTCAGATTCATTCCATTGTAAGTTTTCTTCGATATAAAATAGTATGGCCTCCATAATTTTTTGTCTATCAAAAACGTAGTCCTGATCTAGATGATGGACTTCAACTCATTGAAGTTTTCCGTTAAGATATTTATATGTGAGTTTAGGATAAGACATACACATGCAAAATAAGATAAAAATTAATGATGATAATCTATAATAACAAACCATTTATTGTTATGTTTTGATGATAGATCTGATACATTAAATTCTATGTATTCATCTGCATCAAATATTTCTACATCTGGTCGAAACTCATTGAGTTTAAGACGCACTGCGTCTGTAATAAGTATAGCATTCTCAGTGATAGGAGGAAGATTATGAAAGGATATATCTGGATTGAATAGCTTCTCAAATAATCCTTTCCATCTTCAACCTATCTCGTATCGATCTGATCTGCCTGCTCCGAAGTATCCTTGGTTACAGAATCCTTCGTCTATTAATATAGTGTCAGCAACTCATCCTGCTATGCCAGCTGATGTGGCTCTTTCCTTTTCAAACATAACAAAGTAAAGTGAATGCATAATATACAATTAATAAATAAAGTTATTTATTACAGATTCAATCTTTTAAATCTTGTTCTGTTTCACCTATGATTGATATGTCGAAACAATTATTGTATGGTACATCTCGTGCTGTACACTCTCTATTACAATTTTTTCATTGATCATCACAGTCTTGGTTTGTGTCCTTCCATGTTGTACAATTATCATCTCATTTTTCTGCTTGAAGGCAGACATTAAATCTAGTGATGCCGTCTGCATCAACTCTGATTTGATTGAGCTTTGCTCATTTCTGTGCTGTGATAGTGTTGTCATAATAATACACTAAACTACCAACAGCTGGAAGTTTCTTAGTATCGATAGTCACTTGATACGTGTTACCAGTAACGGTAACGGTATTAGTTTTGATGATAGGTTCTGGTTTCTTAGAGAACTGAACTATAAAGAACCATACTATTAACGCACATAGAACTACTCATCAAACAACATACAAGAACTCTTTCCAATTTTGTTTAGCATTAGCTGTCCTTTCTTCGAGAGAACTGTCTTCGTTATACTCAAAATAAAATCAGTCATCTCTCTTATCATAATACGCTTTTGACTGTTTGATAAATAATTTCTTTTCTTCTTCATTTGAAAAAGAAACTTTTAGATTTTTTAATTCTGTCATGATAAATTTATTATAAATATAAAAAATTAATTAATGGGTAGTTCAACTATATCCATATTAGATTCATAGTCATCATTATAATCTAGATAAGTATATGTCATCTTGTCTGGATCATAATAAATATTATAGGCATCTTGCTCTTCGAGTTCGCCGTTATGTTCTATTAGAATTTCTTTTAATAAATTTTCAATGCCGAGTTTAGAATTTCTTTTCTCGTCATTGTAGAATATATTACGAAGATCATTCTTAATCATTATGTTTCGTTCTTTGATGGCATCATCAAGTGACTCAAATAATTTGATGTGGGAATAGATGTCATCTCATTTCCCGAAGTCTCTTAGTACTCGTATATTCATTATGATTAATCGTTAATTAATAAATGTTCTAAATCTACTATTCGTTCAATACTTTCTTTTGCATATGTATCATCAAACATTATAGAAAAGCGTGTTCCTGCATGACCATCAGGCATATAAACAATAAGATATTTTTTATCATAAAATCGTCCTCATAAATAATCCTCATGCCCCGCTTTAGATAATATCTTATTTACTATAAATTCTCTTTCATCAACATCACTTTCTTTAAAGTGAGTTTCTTCATGGATGAGAAAGAAATTAAGCATATGCTTAACCTCTTCTTTCCAACAACTTAATGCCCTTTTCTTTGTATGGAAAATCTTAGAGTCTGAATGTTCTAATCATTCAATATCATTACCATACGATTTGAGTAACCATACTTTTGCCATTATGAAATGATTAAGTTATGTAAATCAACCTGGAGGTTTGTCTTCTTCATAATAATTGGATCATCTTTGATGATACCAACTACGAATCTTGATATGATAGATGCTATCGCAAACGTGTTATATGACACGGCCTTGTTGGTACAAGTTTCTGGGGATGCATCGTCGTCGCTGTACCGCGTGTTCATATATAATTGCGTCTCAAAGACTGGCATGAACATATGTAATTCGAATGCTTCTCATTGCATACGACCATCGATGAATCTCTTGGTCTTAGTAGTAAGTGACTCGACAACTTCCTTGCGTGTAGCCATATTGTCTACACCTATAATAACTATGTCTGCGTCTGCTACCATTTCTGGTTTGTATTTTTCATAACGCTCTGTGATAATTGTTCATGTGAATGCTTTGACATTCTCTCATAAAGCTCTGACTTTTCACATTCCTATATCAGATTCTTTGTACAATTGTGACGCAAGATTATGGTTCTCAACATCATCGAAGTCTACAACTGTGATGTCTTTGATTCCCATCTGTGCTAAGCACATGACGGTGGTCGATCCGATTCAACCCGCTCCTATCACAACGATCTTGGTTTGTTCAAAGAGTGGGTTAATAATATCTAGTTGGTTATGATACCTTTCCTTATTAGTCTCGGTCATCAGGATTATAGTAAGGATTTAAAACTGGCTTATTAGTTTTATCTGGTTTGTATCCATGTTCTGTGAATAGTGGTCTCTCTCCAGGTAATGGATCTGGATAACCATCTGAACCAAAATGTTGGGTTTGTCATTGTATCTGCTGTCCATATGGTCATCAGACAAATGAATAATTTTTGGTGGCTTCGATTGCATCAGCTAACTCTATGAGTTTATCTGCAAATACATCGCCTCCAAAATATTCTAGCAGTTCTTCACATTGATCATTGAATTCTTCAGTGATGCGATGTGCTCCTGCTTTCATCTGCCCTTTGGTATTCTTTTCAAGAATCTCAAGGCATGATGCACGACTATCTTCGTTGTCTTCGACATTGAAGATGTTAATAAGTGTAGTTACATCTGCATCTGTTGGAACATATGGCTGATTGAATTCTTCAAGTGCCATATCTTTTTGAGCAGTGAGTTGTTCTAATGCCTTTTTATATACAAGATAGTCAGGCATTGTAGTCATTAAGTATTCTTCTAGATTGAATTCTTCTGCCTTAACAGGTACATCGAATTCAACATTGATTGGTTTGAATACATTCAATGCACACTTATAGGTGATAGTATTACCTTTGTATGCAGTAACAATACTCCATCGGTAATCCATATTGCCATCATTGAATGATGCTTTCGCTGTTGCATCTGTTCCTGATCGGAAGACTCACATTGAATGATGAGAGTGAACTCGAACTTTTCGTTCTGCGAGTTGTTCAGGATTGTTGGTGAAGATATCTTCTAGCAAAGATTCTAATCAACCGTCCTTCATCTCCGTCTCTGCTCATTTGTTTGATTGCTTTGGGAAACGAATGTCAGTTACTAAGTAATGTCATTCGCGTTTCTCTATCCTAGCAATTCAAGATCGCTCAGTGTTTGGATACTCTTCATGTAATCTGTCTATGAGTTGAGCTACATATCCTGAGATAAGTACAGCAACTTTTAATTTAGGTCTAGCCATGAGTATATAAAAGAATTAAAATGATTCTATTTCTGGATGTACAAACTCTTGTGCAGCTTCAGCTACATCCATTGCTGCACGATTATCTGCTTGTTCCATTGCCAATTCACGATCTGCTATCGCTTCATCTAATGTTCTTGGAACTGACGAAGCTATTCGCTCTTGCGCCCCTGGTCCAGTGTATTGTAAGACTTGATCAGATTCAGGTATAGTATCTGGATCATCGATGATGATAATGTTAGGTGATTCGCCATTAACTTGCTTTGCTACCTTAGGTTGCTTATCAAGATAAGGAATGAATCTCTTGTAGTTATCATGTTGCCAGTTTTCCATTGATTGATATACACTCTGTTCATTGAGTGATTCGAGAAATTCGATAAAGAAACCAACAAGAGTTATGTAATCTCATTTACTGAATGATGTTCTCATTGGTGATATGTATTCACCAAGACAACATGATCAGGTGGATTGTATATGTGGATGTTGAAATCAATTACCATGTCCTATGTCCATGTTAATTGCTTTAGGGCTCCATTCTTTCATAGGTATCGTGATTCTATATCTACCTATCGGTACTTTGTTTGTACCGCAGAACAAAGGAACAGTTTCGATTATGAGTTCTTTACCCATAATATATTTAACATCAGTGATCTGTTCATTCTTTTCAAGAACAGATTTAATATTAAGTTGGATCTCCAAGATACGCTCCGCTTCTTGTGTATAATCTGTAACCATATTCTGTTCCAACTTCTTACTTGCTTCCATAAACTCTCTGAGTTTCTCGGAATAAATATCAGATAATTCTGTTAATCTATATTTAGCATTGTCTTTTAAATCATCTATGATTTTTTCTAGCAAGATCTTTCTTTCATAAATTAATAGATCTTTAATAGATGTTGGAACCAATACACATTGTGGTATTGAATACCAGTTATCATATGCATCTTGTACATATACAAGTCTGCGTGCTCTGCTTGAATAGATATGAATCATACTATCTAATATATCATCAGACAATAATGTTTTGTCATAGGTTACTACTTGATAATGTCTTCAGATATATTCTCTAATACTTGATAGGTTTAATGTTCTTAGTTTATCTGAAGAACAAACACGAACAATCTTGTTAGCTTTGAATATTTCTGCTTCAGTAGATTGTTGTTCTATTGTATTAATTAAATCTGTTAAACCAGTTCGTCTGAATAATCAATCCTTTAGTCGAATGAATGAATCATCTATTGATACAACATTATCTAGAATTAAATTAATATAATAATCCTGTCACGAATCTGAGATTAGTCTATGATTATTTAGATTATGTTCGCTAGCAAATATCTCTTTGAGTTTAATAATGATCTGTTCATTAGGCATACTATCTATCTCATCTGCTTTGAAAGCGAACTTAGTTTGTAAATCAAGTCTGATTGTTTTCAGATCTTCTTTGAAATCTTGATGGATGAAAACCATTTGTATTTATTATTTAAATAAAAAAAAGACATACCTAATTATAGATATGTCTTTAGTTGTAAACTAATCTTCGTCGTCTTCATCATAGTTTTCATCTGATCTTGGTGTATCAGAGATAACGATTTTGTATGAACCACCGTCAACAAGTTTGTCTGAGAATGTAACTGCGTTACCTTCTGCGTCTTTGATTTCTTTGAAGTCGTTTAATGAAACTCCTTTAGAATTCATAACTTGTTTGATGATGTCGAATGTAGACATGTCATCTGTGAATGCTACTTGTCCATTAACTTCTGGTTGATTTTCTTTCACGATGTGGAAAGATAATTTCAATACGTTAACTGGAGTTTCAGTTGCAGTTGCCTCATCGAGTCAACCTTTTACCTTAGTCATACTGATTAGCAAGACATCGTCTGCTGTTAAAGCTGCATCAAGTGTGATGACTGTTCAGTTTCTTTTAACTGATACAACTCAATCAAGATTGAATCCTGCTTTTCTTAGAGCGTCCATTGCTGTAGATCATACAGCGATTTCTACTTCTTGTATGCTCGTACCCAATTTGGCTATCGAGACTTTCATTAATTCTGGTGTCATGTTTTTTACATGTAAATAAATAAAAGAATTTATGTATGCTAGTACATAACAAATGAACACTAAGATAATATATGTTTACGTAATTTTTTATGATAGTGTAAAATATTTTCGTGATGAGTACATCGTTCTAAATTTTTTATATAGTTATTTGTTTTGTTTCAATCTTTGTGATTAACCTCTCTTTTATTAAAAGGATTTAAAATGAATGCTCTTGCTACTACTATATGTATAGTAGTGGTTTTCCTTTTACCATTAATTTTTGGTAAGGAAAATATACAATATCATTTATTATTTTGATAAACTTTTAATATTATTTCTTTATAGGTTCTTGATCAACGTGAAGTATTAACAGTTCTAGATAACATCTTGATTCTTCATAGATTACTAACAGAACAAAGTCACTCGTATCATCTTATATCTTTTCGAATCTCTCTCATGGTAAGTAACAATAAATAAAGTACTTACATTATATAGATTCGTTTAAAGATAACAAGACTATCTAGCACGATAATTGAATGGATTGTATGAGGCAATCCATTCTATATTATACTACTACACGCTGACTTCGTCATAGAATTTCTCTATGGCTTTGGTGTACAAGTCACACAAAGACTCGGATAAGATAACAGTTGGTGTGTTAGCAATCTTAGCAATATCTGTTAAGATTTCAACTGCATCTCTGGTATATTGTACGAGTGGAACTAGCTTTGATAAGCTCATAAACCATCAAGATCTACTAGTGTCAATAGCTTTTTCTATTGCTAAATCTTTATGGTAGTTCCATAATAGTTTGTCTAGATTGAAGACAAGCTTTCGTGATGCTCAACCAAGGCGATCATCATCTCAATCATCCATCAATCTATTCAAGATTAATGTGATTTCTTTTGCTACTGTTTTGTTCATGAGAATTTTTTAAAAAATAAATCATAAACCAATAAGATAATATTACTTATTGTTTGAATAGATTTCTAATTGTGGGAAGTCTTTGTTGAGTTGTATAACATCATCAAAAAAATCATTAACACATTCACTAATGGTATACACATTGTATGTATCAGGCATACAATTAAGTTCATCATTAATGATAGTCCACATTGAATGTCACATTTCAACAGCATAGTCTGTTACATCTTGCTTGTCTGATATTTGTATACAAGCAGATAGGAATGCTACCGCTATACCAGCAGATAATACAGATAGTACAATTTTCATTCGCAATTTGTTTGCTCGATTAGTCCAGATAATAATGGCTGGTGCTAATACTAAAGCGATAATAACGATTAATAGAATTACCATGATAATATATTTTTAAAAAATAAAAAAACTTAATGATTATCTATCTTCCTTATGTTTCATAACAAAGGACGCTTAGGTATTTTCTTTACCGAAGAAACTTTCTTTTTTTTTGTGGTAAAGACTTTCTTGCATAGCAGCATGTACTCAAATGGTGTAGCCATATTGAGTTCATTGTCTTTCCGCAATCGATACTGATCGGCATGGTGTAGCCAGACGATGGACTTCCGTTTGAATCTCATTACATAATGAGTGAATGCTTTTGCATTCTTGAATGTAAGATGTGTTTTATCTATCACAGTTACTCTTCACATTTTGTTTGGTATAATTAATAAAGATTGATATGCAAATAAAATAAAACAAAAGGAAACTAAGATACAATATAAAAGTTGCTCCTATCACTAAAGAGTTCTTTATGTTATTGTATGTGTTGGGTTGTGGGACCCGACACATAAGGGATAAGATAGTTGTGTCTGTTTCAAGACACTACCTATTGTGTATAATGTTTCCTTTGGGAATGAGATGATGTAATGTTTTCGATTGGTACTTGAATGATATGCTCTGGGTCGTCTCGGAAATTATAGTTAGGTTTGTTCTCAATCCTTTCGTCTTCAAGTTGATTTCGATATAAGTATTCATCATACTTATCTTCCGCTCGCCCGTCCCGTAGATAGTTGTTCCTCGCTTGTTGTAAGCAATGTTGTTTGTTATATCGCAACATTAGTTTCAAAAATAGTATACCATTTAGTAGAATGATTGGAACAAATACTTTGAACATAGTCGGGGTTGAAAAGATATAAAAAAAAGAGAGAGGATTATCCGTAAGGATAAGCATCTCTCTGTTATTGTTTTTAGATGTTGTCCTCTACATCTGCTGGACTGAACGGTTCACACTTACCTTTGATTACAAGTTTCTCTGCGATGTTCTTTGATAATCGCTTAGGGTCTTGTAATGCTAACCATACTTTTAGGTTAGGTAGATTTGTAGTTGATGGGAATTTAAAATACCTCGTCAACTTTACTGCTTCTCCTGTATCTTTATCAGGAAATTCAGAACGAACTTTCAATAGAAAGAAATCATCATCGCTTTCTAGATTGTCTAAGGTAACAATTTCATAATTAACCATTTGAATATAATTTAAATAATAAAAAAACAATTGAACTATAAGATGGTAATACATTTATTATTTGTATTTATTATTTTTATTTTTGTATCTATTATATTTGGTATTTGTTTTGAAGTAATTCATATAGAAGATAAGATAATTTTTCTTAATCTTTCTGTATGTTGTTTGATAAATTTTTCTTTTTGTTCAAATCAAATTCATCTGTTGTATGCCATATCATATCCTCTAAGATATGAGTTAGGAAAATTGATTATGTTTCCATATTCTTTTCATCAAATACGGATGAAGCATTGATGGATTTCGCAATCCTCTTTGTGCTCAAACATTTCTGCTTTGAGTTTGTTGTATTGCTCTCGGTCTGCTTCCTCGTAACAATCAGATAGTTGTCTGGTGTAAGCATACCGTGGGTTGGTAGCAAGTTCATCATCAGTTACAATTCTTTCTTGTCCATTAGCTAATACATATCTTGTGTAATGGTCGTTCGGATTGTACTGCTTGCTGATGTATCGGAAGTTAGAACGCTTTAATTGTGGTGTGTCCTGTTCCTTGATAGAGAGGAGGTCGGATGGGTCCAGTGCTCTGGCGAGTTCGTTGCTGGACACTTCCTCCTGTGCTGACAACGAACCAGCGTATTCAATTCCTCGTTCCGTCGCGTCGTCCTGATAGTGAGCAAGCTCTTCTTTAATTTCTTTGACAACTTGGTGGTTATCATAGATTGGATTACGGATAAGGCCTAAGTCGACTAGGTCCTCTACTGATAACTGTTGCTTCAATAGCTGTGCTAATGAAGGATTGCTAATGAGTTCATTGCTCACTGGCAAGTTGTTGTGTGTGGAGTTTTTCATAGTAGTAGTATAAAAGAATAAAAGAGAATGGATAACCATTCACATTCACACACAAGCTAAGATAGACTATGTGTTGAATGAATGATTAATTATAGATGAGCATAAACTTTCAATCATCTACTTCTGTAAATCAAATACTTTTTAGATACTCTACAACTTCTCTTTCTCAAACATTGTAACTTCTTTCTCTATCATACTTTCAATCAACAATTATCGTAACATCTTTTCAAGATAGCAAATTCAATTCATCTTTGTAGAATTCAATTCCCATTCTATTAGAACGAGAACCATTGATAGAGATACCAACTACATCTCAATGATTATAGTTGTGAAGATTTACAATCTCTTTGTAGATAGTAGATTGATACTTGAATGTAGATGAACCTACTACTCAATAACAAATCATCTTATTACAATCTTTAAACTTCAACAAATCTTTTTCTTGGTAATTCATAATACATAAAT
>Ga0194063_10000227_pt1 | contig 41707 bp, 68 predicted proteins | sample SepL3720m_MetaG_FD_155459 | JGI IMG/M metagenome (GOLD analysis project Ga0194063, IMG submission 155459) | Anoxic zone freshwater microbial communities from boreal shield lake in IISD Experimental Lakes Area, Ontario, Canada - Sep2016-L373-20m | ecosystem: Environmental > Aquatic > Freshwater...
CCACCACCACCACCATTGTTCGGGTCTGGCACCCCTCCGTGATTGACTTTGTAGTCAGTGAATACGGACTCGTGGGCGTCATCCCCCGGATATGTGAATCGGTACGTCCAAGTCTCGCCCTCTGGTGGCTCGGGCGGGGACTTGTATCCTGTCCACGTAATTTTCTCTGGTTCGTCTGCGGCTATGGTCCTGTCAATGAACACGAGCGGCGGCCTCGTCCAAGGAACGTCAGTTTGCAGGATACAAGCCACGTCAGATATCCCGTCATCTGGGACGGTATCAACCGAATCAATAGTGAGGGTGGGGGTATCCTTCGTCGCGAGAGGGCCGCCGTGAGTCACAGATATGGGGCCAGACTCGCATGGCTCGTGGGTCGCATCCCCAGAGAATACGGCCTTATACTGCCGCGTGACACCCTCTGGGGGTTCATTGACAGTCACTAGGTCCTCATGGGTTATTGCTACTTCCTCAACGGGCGCAACGTACTCGACGATGCTCACGTTGGGGTGCCCCACGAATTGCAGCTCGGAGGTGGACAGAAGGGCGGACATCTTAAACGGGCTGTCGGTCGTGTCCTCAGTCGGCCCGAATGACAGAGAGGTCGGCACCTTCCCGATGATGACCTTCCCCTTACCCGTGACTGTAATATCGCCAGAAGTAGACGCCTCGTGAGCCTTGTCGCCAGCGTATGTGGCCCTGTAGGTGACTTCTTCTTCGTCTTTGGGTGTAGGGACGAACGTGGACTGTGAGTGGACAATCTCGACCACGGGAACCACGGGCGGTGCAACCTGAATACTGATAGAAGGGTCGCCAAGAAACTCGACTTTGTCGGTCTTTACCGTAGCGGTGAGCTTGTAGGGATTCTCCTCGTCGGCAGCCAGCTCTAGGGTCGTTGCGAAAGGCCCATCCCCAGCCCCGTCATGCGTGACGACGATTTCCCCAGACTCAGAGGGCTCGTGGAGCGTTGCGTCTCCCGCGTATCGGGCCTTGTAGATAGCCGACTTGCCCTCGTCGGGCTCAGGCACAATGAACTCTTGTGAATACGACGGCAGAACGGGGTCTGTGTGGTCGGGAACCCTCTCCAGAACTATCGGCCCTGATACAGCAGCCTTCTCCCCTGTCAGTTTGGCTTGCAGGTGGAAGGGTTGCCCTTCCTCCGCTTCGAGACTTAGCTGCGTCGATTCCTTACCGACTACCACCGCCTCGTTCGTGACCGTCACCCCTCCAGACTCAGATGGTTCGTGAGCGGAGTCCCCCGCGAAGATAGCCTTATACGTCACCTGCTCATTCTCAGACGGCCTCGACACCCTCTGCGATTGCTCATGTGTTATCTGGACTAGCGGCGTCTCAGGAGTCACCACCACGACTGAGATTCTAGGGTCGCCAAGAAAGTTGGCCTTCTCGGTCGTTACCGTTGCGATGAGGTTGAGGGGGTCGTCCTCGTCGGCGGTAAGCTCAATACTCGTGCCCAGCTTGCCGCTTCCACCGTCCCCGCCCGTCACCCCTTCGCTAGTGACCGTGACGGCCCCAGACTCAGAGCCGAGGTGCCTTATCTTGTCCCCAGCGTAGACGGCCTTGTAGATGTCGGCCTTTCCCGCAGCAGGGGGAGTGACGATAAACTCCTTAGTGTACGAGGGGGTCGTGTGGACTTCCCCTGGCGCGACCGACTGCAACACAATCGGCCCAGTCACAAGGGTTTTGTCGGCGGTCAGAACCGCCTGTAGGTGGAAGGGGGCACCTTCTTCGGGGCCGAGACTGAGCTGGGTGGACTCAGGCCCAACGACTACGGCTTCATTCGTAACCGTCACGCCTCCAGACTCAGAGCCCTCGTGGACTGCGTCCCCCGCGTACACAGCTCGGTACGTCACCTGCTGACCTACTGCGGGCTTTCCTACCGCACCAGTCTGGACGTGCTTTATGTCCTTCGACGGCTCGGCAGGAGGGGCAACCTCAATCCTGATGCTCGGGTCACTAAGGAAGTCGGCATCCTGAGTCGTAACCGTGGCAACGAGCAAGTATGGGTCGTCCTCGTCTGAGGCCAGCTCAATACTAGTTCCCAGCTTCGAGCCAGACACCCCCTCGCTCGTGACGATAAGCTCGCCAGACTCGGACGGCTCGTGAATATTTGCGTCCCCAGCGTAGACGGCCTTGTAGATGACCGACCTACCTGTCGGGGGAGCGGAAACGATGAACTCTTTATCGTAAGAAGGGACCACTGGGTCGTCATGCGGGGGCACTACCTGTAGGGCTATTGGGCCATTTACCGCCGTCTTGTCTGCCGTCAGCTTGGCCTGTAGATGGAAAGGCTGTCCCTCTTCTGCGGAGAGACTTAGCTGCGTCGATTCCTTACCAACAACCACAGCCTCGTTCGTGACCGTCACCCCTCCAGACTCAGATGGTGCGTGCGCCGAGTCTCCCGCATAGACGGCTCGGTACGTTACCTGTTGTCCCTCGCTAGGCTGCGGCACCCTGCCCTCTTGAGTGTGAGTGATAGACGTGTCGGCAGGGGCGGCGGGAGCGACCTCAATCCTGATGCTCGGGTCGCCGAGGAAGTCGGCCACGTCCGTCGATACGGTAGCGACTAGGTTGTACGGGTCCTCCTCATCGGCAGTCAGCTCAATACTGGTGGGGAGCTTCTCGGTAGTAATCCCCTCGCTCGTGACCGTGATTTCGCCAGACTCAGAGCCTGCGTGTACTGTCGCGTCCCCTCGGTAGACAGCCTTGTACGTCACCACCTCGCCCACGGACGGCACAGGAACGATGAACTCAGCCGAGTACGAAGGTACTTCGGGCATCTCGACTGGCACCACACGCTCTAGTGAAACGGGCCCCCCAACCGCCGTCTTGTCTGCCGTTAGGAGTGCCTGTAGATGGAAGGGTTGCCCTTCCTCTGCGGAGAGACTGAGGCTCGTGCCCTCCAGCGTGACCTCGGGGGGTATCTCCTTGACCAGAGCACGCCTGAACATTCCCGCGATGTCAGCGATAGAGGCCCCCGCATCCTTGCCCCCGTTGACCTTCATTAGCGACTTCATATCCATCGGGTAGTCGAGCGACTCGACGCGAACGTGATAGTCGGTATCAGACACCTCCGACACGTCCACGATTTGGTTGACGCCAAGAGAGACGTTCGGTATCTGCTCCCAGCTCGCGGAAACCCTACGCCCTCGGAACTCAGTCAGCAGAGCACGGGCCGCGTTGGTGGATTCCGTAATTGTCGAGTCGCCAGGAGGGTCATATTCGTAGAGCCTCGTCCCTATCGCCGACGCTAAGGTCGGGCTGTTAGGGTCGGTGTCATAGATGGTCGTGTAGAGGGACTCCCCGTCCCCGCCCGTATAGCGAACCTTGACCGCGTTATAGACGCCATCGAGGGTCGTCCCGATAGTCACAGTCGATATGGCAGCATCCTCGCCAGTTCCGTAGGTGACGACAGGAGTAGCCAACACGTCGGCCCAAGGTTCCATTCTCACGATGCCGTACTCGTCAAAGAACAGCCGCTTCCCGTCGGCGGTGGCGAGCTGCCTACATGCGGCCCACGGGTCGCCAGTCAGTTCGAGAGCAGCCGCCGTGTACCCAGTCGGAGGACCGTAAGGAGCGGGGGTTCCGTGAGAGAACCCAATGTCCATCGAGGGGACACCCCTATCGACAAGAATCGCCGCGATAGTCGAGGCCCACCCGTACCCGTCGCGCTGCCCCAAGAGCCACGCGGAATTGAACACGTTTGCCGAGATGCGCTCAGACCTGTCGGCCCCAGTCACAGTGACGGTCTGGTCTGGCTCGCTTCTTTCCACGGTAAGCGAGCCGAATATTCCCAGCATCGCCCCGTTCTTCTGGATGCTTATCTCGCGCCCAGACTCACCGAAGGACAGCAGCTCCGCCCCGTCAACGTCGATAAGAGTCAGAGAGCAGGTGCGCTCCGTGGCGCGGCGACAGTCAACGCTTACGTTCCCCGATACTATTTCCATAGCGACCTCACAGTAGAGTGACGACAGGAAGGCCCGCCTGAGCCTCTGATAGCGCGTATGAGGCGATGGATACCACGCGGGGTAGCGCAGATACTCTAGGTGCTGGGGCGAGCATGAGAAGCGCGACATATTTAGGCGTGATAGCCCAGAAGTAAGGGGCCGCTGTGACTTCTGCACTTGCCCTAGCGAGTCCCCACCCTTGGCCTTTGACGGAGGGGGCCGCCCCTAGATTAGCCATAGGCACAACCGCATTGAGCGGGTTCGCCCTCAATCGTGGTCGGGCGGCTATCTTGGCGCGAGGAGTCAGGGCCCCCCAAGCGCGTGCGGTCATCCGGGGGGTGGGATAGAGCCGAGCGTAGAACCTAGTGATATGGAGAGGCCAATCGTACAGATACGGAGTAGCGCAAAGGTCGGCCTCGGCCTTGGCTGGTGCGAATAGCGCTGCACCCAATGACGGCGATGAGTCCAGAGCGGCCCTTACCGTGTCCCACGCGTGGGCCGACGAGACGACCTCTGGGGTAGCCCTCAGTCGCGCCGAGGCTGGCCCTGTAGCGGTGGCGACAAGCTCCAAGCGCGCGACTAGATTAGCGGCAGGTTGGGCCGACGTGAGCGCGGTGGCAGAAAGCTCGGGAGAAGCGGTAGGTGAAGCCTCGGGGTTGGCGGTCAGTACCTCGCTACGGTAAACCTCGAAGTAGTAGTCACTCGCGGTGTGGTATACCCAACCAGTCTCAGTCTGGGCTACTGCGGAGTTCCCACCGTGCGTGGTGTCTCCTCCGTGAATCTGCACTTTGTTTGAGCTGCTGCAACTCCCACAGGTGAAGACGATGCAATAGTGAGTGGACGCTTCCATCTCATACTGCTGCTCCCCAGAGAATGAGAACAGCACCTTGGTATCTGAGGTTGTGAGCGTGGATACGTCGAAGGCGTCACTCGTGGCAAGGCACGTGCCGGTAGGTTGACCTGTGCTTCCGAACGTCCCGCTCATCGCGTAGAGCTTCGCGTACCCAGACCCCGTAGGCGACCCCGACTTCTTCAGCCAGAAGTACACCTCCAACAGCTTCTGCCCGGCAGAGTCGGTAGTGAACGACTGCGAGAACCACTTGTAGGTATTCGTGCAGTCATTCCAAGAGGTCGTGACTATGGTTGAGTTGCCGTCAACGAGGATTGCCACGATACTTAGGCGTTCGCGTCAGGCGAGAACTTGAAGGAACCTGCGAGCAGGACGATTGGCTGGCCTTCCTCGACCGTCAGCTCTTGCGTAAGCGGCCCGTAGATGTGGCGCTTGCCAGTAGTAGCGGCGTCCCACACCTCGATACCGACATAGACCTCGGCTGCCCCAGCGAGCCCGAAGTTGACGGCGGTATTGTGTAGCTCGTCTCCGTCAATCTCGACGCCCATCTCCACCCTTTCGCCCTCAGTCGGGGCCGTCCACGGCGTACCTTCGACGGCCTTCGCGGGGTAGTCGGTAGTGAGGTTGGCGTACAGGGTGATTGCCTCTGCGTCGAGGTAGGCGATGATTGCGTTGAGGACGAGGGCCTCTCCGTCTGCGGTCAATACAGGCATGTGGTGTCTCCTTAGATAGAACGGACTGTTTCGAGCTTATAGACGTACAGGCCGTCGAACGGGACGACCCTTGACGATGACTTTATCGTGACTTGCTCGTCGGCACCATCGGGGTCAGTCACAGTGACCACCGCGTCCGAGTCGCAAAGGGTCGTCATATCCTCATCATCATCGGCGTTGAAGATACTCACCTCGTAGGAAGTCTCACGCACTCGGCTCCCAGAGTTCAGGACGCGAGGGTCTACCCTCCCTATTACTGGGTGGGCGACTACCTCCTTAACGACTTTCGGCTCCACGGGTGCAGACATTGTGACGTCGAGTTCGATGTCACCCTGCGTGAGTGTCCAGACTCTAGGCACGGGCCACCTCCACAGCGAGCATCTTGAACGCAGCGAGCACGTTGTTGTTTATGTTCTGAGCATCGGCAGGGGCAACGCTTCCGTTGAAGGTCATGGTAACCGCCCCACTCTGCACGGTAACCCCACTAGCCCCGCCAGAAGATGCCCCTACTAGGCCACCAGGGCCCGCGTAAGACAACGAAAGCGGCTGCATAGATACAGACGCGTCAAAGGCAGACGAGACGAGAGAGGACGCGTTCCGCATCGCAGAGGTCGCGGCCCCTGCGCTCTTGTCGATACCGCCCGCCAGCCCGAGCATGAGATTCTTCCCGATGTCAGCGAACACCGCAGACGGGGACTTGATACCGAGGAGGTTCCTCAGCCAAGAGATAAGGCCCCTGAACAGGTTCGAGATTGACGACTTGAGGTTGTTCCACTGGTTTATGAACCCCTGCTTTAGCCCATCGACAATCCGCTTGCCCGTGTCGGTCAGCCACGCTCCCGCACCCGCGACGGCACCCTTTATCGCCTCGGGCAGACCGACGCACCATGCAATCACCGAGGCGACCCCTTCTTGGAATCCCTTAACCGCTCCAGCCCAAGTATCAGCAGCCCACTTACTGATGGTGGACGCGACCTCGGTTAGGTACGCTCCGATAGCGGGGCCGATACCAGAGATGAACTGCACGAAGGCGGCGGGAATCTCCTTGAGTATGGGCACGAACGCGTCCCAAGCCCCCTTTACCGCGTCCCACCCTGCGGTAAAGGCTCCAGACAGGGCACCCCAACCAGTCGTGAATACGCTATTGATTTGCTCCCAGGCGGTTATGAATGGAGCTGCGAGGTTCTTGGCTACCCCGTCGATAGCAGACTTGAGGCCCGCAGTATCGCCAGTGAATATCGCCCCGATTGCTTGCAGGATGATGAGGAGGCTACCTACTGCGGCGGTCTTTACGAACGCCCACATTTCCCCGAAGTTCTTGGCGATGGTGGGGCCTATGGCCTTAATCGCAGCTCCGAACCCCGTAGATATAGCAGCACCCACCCCCCCCAGCCACCCCATGACTTTCCCGCCCAGACCAGAGAAGAACTCGCCGATAGCTGGCCCAGCTTTGTCAATGAAGTCGAACACGGGCTGTAGTAGCTTGTTCCAGCCCTCCTGATACCCCGGAATCATCTGCAACAGCCCGTTGATAGCGACTCCCAAGATGGCCCCAAGCGCGATAGCGAGCCCAATAGCGAGCGCGGGGATGCTCAGTACAAACCCACCGACAGCGGAGAGGGCAGACGCGATAGAGGCCCCTATCGAGGTTGACATCCCAGTACCCACCGCTGCGGTAGCGGCCTCTCCTGCGACGGTCGCCTCTACTCCGAACAAGGTCAGTTGCTCAACAGCGACCGCCGCGCCCGTTCCGACTGCGCCTGTTCCTGCTGCGGCGACGGTCGCCTCTGCTCCGAACAAGGTCAGTTGCCCAGCAGCGACCGCCGCGCCCGTTCCGACTACGCCTGTTCCTGCTGCGGCGACGGTCGCCTCTGCCCCGAGGACTCCCACCTCGGCGGCTGCGACACCTGCCCCAGTAGCAAGGGCCCCAGTTCCAGCAGCCGCAACAGTGGACGCCCCTCCTACACCAAGGAGGCCTGCGGCCCAAGTGCCGATACCTGCGAGCATCCCACCAGAGACGAACAGTTGAGAGGCCATATAGAGCGAGCCGAGGAACGACGTGGTTCCTCCTATCGCCTTGCCACCGTACTCGGCTACCTGAGCAATTCCGACGGCGGTAGTTGTGAGCTTAGGGTCTATCTCGTTGAGCTTGTCGATGATGCCAGCAAGCATCGTCGTCTTGAACGTCTCCAACGGGATGTTGGCGAGCCCAACCTTACGGGTGAAAGTCTCCATCGCTGCGGCGTTGTCCTTCTGGACCCCAGCGAACTTCTTTATCTCATCGAGGTCGGCCTGAGACAGAACGCCGCCCGAGGCCTCAAGGTCGTCGCCTATCTTCTTGATGGCACCACTACCAGAACTCAGCACGGGGAGTAGGGCTTGCCAGTTGCGGCCCAAGAGCTTCGCGGCCATAGCATTAGCGACCGTCTTGTCAGTGGCCTTTGAGTAGTAGTCGGCGAAGTCGGCCAGCACGTCCATCATGTCTCGGTTTTTACCAGAGGCATCTTGGGTTGCTATGCCCATCTTCTTGAGGTCCTCGCTTTGACCAATGATTGCGCCACCGAGCCCCTTTAGCAGCATCCCCACGGTCTTACCCTCGATACCGAACCTCTGGAATACCGCTGTGAACTTTGAGGCCTCCTCGGCACCCATGCCCGTCATCCTCTGTAAGGCGACGACCTCCTTACCAAAGGCCATCGTCTTGTCGGTCGCCCCGTCAAGGGCCTTACCGACAGCGAATCCAAACCCAGCCATCGCGGCCCCAGCGACAACCATCCCGCCGCCTATCTGGGTCCCCGTGAGCCCGCCCGTCTTGCCTATCTGGTCTACCTTGGCGTCAGCGGCCTCAGCAGCCTTGCCGAACTTGTCTAGGTCATCGGTTGCGGCCTTAGTGCCAGAAGTCCACGACCCGCCCTTCTTGATAGCGAGTTCGTAGGCCAGTGTTCCTAGATTCGTTTGTCCCATGCTCTACACCGCCTTGTAACCCTTCATTCTTCGGACAGCGTCTAGGTCGGGCTCCGTCTTTGTCAGACGCTCGCAGTCTGCGAGGTACTGGCGGCCTTCTTCACTCTCCCGAAGTTTCTCAATGTAGGACGCTCTGAGTATCGCGGCGAACGTATCGCATGGCAAGTCCAGCGCGGCCTCGAAACTCATGTTCGCAGCTTGGGCCACCTGCAATACGCGGGGGATTAGCTCGACGTCTTTTGCTTGCCCCTCGTCGCCTTCGTTGGGCTTTGAGGGGATTCGGAGTTTGGGACGTTCACCAGCTCCTGCACGAACTCGGCGTAGATGGAGTAGAGGGCCAAGCAGACCGTCGGGTCTACGCTGTTCCTCTCCCTCCACTCCTCGTCAATAACGACCCCGTCTGTATTGTAAGAGAAGGTGAGGTCGATGAACTCCCCGATTGTATCTGAGACGTTTTCTGGGTCAGCCTTGAAGCTGGCCTCGAACACGAGTATCTCGTGCATGATTCTCTGGCTTGGCTTGCGGACATGCAGTACCGAGCCATCCTCCAGAGCGAAGTCTTTAGTAACTCTTGTCATCTGTGCCAAGTCGATTGGCGTTCCCATATCGTGCCTCCAAACAGTAGCAGTCGGCCCGTTTGAGCCGTGCCCATAGTCTACGCCTTGGAAACGAGGAATGTATGAGCACACCCAACCCCAGATACAGAAACACCCTCGCGGGGACGATAACGAGGGTGTTTCTGTATACGATTTTCTAGGATGCGACGGTGAAGTCAGTCACCTTCTGGGCGGCAAGTGCGTTGCCGCTTGTGTCCTTAACGCCCGTTCCAACGATGGCGAGGTACTTAGCACTAGCCGTCAGAGCAGCCGTCGGGGTGAACGTCACGGTCTTGTTTGCGTTGCTGATAACCAAGGCCCCCGCGACATTCGAGCTATCGCTGTCCTTGGCTACGGAGAAGTTTCGGGCGGTCATCGTAGACGGCCTGATAGCCTCACCGAACACCCAAACGACAGCCGAGTCAGCCGGAACGCTCGCGGCATTGTCGGCAGGAGTGACCGAGGAGATTGTCGGAGAAACGATGTCCTCTGACTCGATTTCCTCGCGCAGCTCTACCAAGGTTCCGTCGTCCTGCGACAGGGCCTTGAACTCAGCATCGACAACAGTTTCCTTGTCGCCAACGAACTTGAGGTCGAAGCCGCTACCAGCCGTACCAATGAGCGTTACGCGTAGCTTCTTGCCATCGGCCTTCTCGTGAACAAAACGGACGGCATAGGACGGAAGCTCCGACGCCCCACCAAGGCTCAGAATCTTCTCGTCCCCGACAATCTCAGTCGTCGCGGGCGAGAGCTTCGAGAGGTTGTCGAGATTCCAAGTAAGGACCCCAACCTTGATTGAGACTTCCTCGCTCGTGATGAATCGCTTGACGACCTCGTTGGCATCGTCAACGACCTCGTACTCTTTGGGCTTGTAGGTGAGCGTAGCCCCACCGCTCGTGCGTCCGAAGTCGTTATCATCGACCTCGAAGTCCTCATCAACGGGGATGGCATCGCTGTACGCAACACCGTAGAACTGCCCCGCTCCTAGCAGTATTTCGTTTCTGTCGAGAGCCATTAGGCTTCCCTCCACTTCACGTCAAAGAACCTGAACTCTTCATAGGCATTATCTCCGAACTCCAACGAGCCGCCGCCGTTGAGATTCGAGGAGAGAACGTAGGTCGTATCGTACCACCACCCTGCGGTCTGCTCGTCCAGGTCAAGAAGGTTCACGAGCCTGTTAGCGATTAGCAGGGCCCCAGCGTAAGTCGGAGCGACCACCCTCAGCTCTACTCGGTCGGTCACTACATTGCCCTCACGGATAACAGGCGTCACCGTGTACGCGATAGCAGGGCCGAACCCCTCGACGTGTACTGGGTGAATCTTGGAGTCGGTATTAGTAGCCACGAGGAGGCTCGACAGCACGGGGTCGCTCGTGAGCTTATCCAGCAGGGCGAGAATCATAGTCAGCCTCTCGACAGGATGCGGGTTATGTCCGCTAGGGAATCCTCGAAGCCCTTCTTTATCCAAGGGCTCGGCTTCTGGCCCACCGTCATGTGGCCGCCCTCCCACTTCTTCGTATGACCTTCCCAGAACCACGGTGTCTTGCGACCGTTACCATCGACCGCGTAGATACCCGTGCCCTGGTGGACATACGGAGCGTACTTGAGCGTGTTGTAGAGGACCCCCCGCACCTCGTCCTTCCCCACCACGACAGTCTTGACCCTAGTGCTGGCCCTTAGCTGCCCAGTATCGACAGCCTTGAGCCCGCGTATAGCCCGCCCATGTACTACCACCATCGCAGCATCGACGTTCTTCTTGGTGCGTTCAATTAGCTGCACCTCTCCAAACGCGATTAGTGCCTTCTTTGCTTCACCGATATTACTGGGCATCGGTGTTCACCTGCGCCATGATACGGGTCATCCCAGCGGTAAGGATGCTCGTGGGCTCCAAGACCATCCCGTTATGTAGGAAGCGGTCGGTCATCGCAAAGTCACGGGCCCTCGTCAGAAGTAGGTACGTCTTGACCTCGTACTCCATGCTGTTAGCGTCGGTCATGGTAGATGTCTGCTCATAGACCGCAGCACGAACGGTACGGGACACCTCGTAGGTGCCCGCCTCGGCCCCGTAGTCGTCACGAGAACTGGAGCGGGTCATCACACTAACGGGCCTCATGGACGCATTGACTGAGGGCATCTTAGGCCCCCGGACTCTGTGCTACCCGAAAGGCGTACAGTTCACGCTTCGTGTCTGCGTCTAGGTCAACCGTGAACCCCTGCGATATGCCAGAGAAGGACTCACTCGCAACACCCTCCGAGCCGAGCTTGTTGTTGCGAGCGATGACCAGCCTCCGCACGAGTGGCTCCAGCGCAGCAGGTAGCTCCTCGATATGGCAGAAGGTCAGAACGCTGCGAGTCACATCCTCGATAAGCATGGAGAGAACGTCCTCGTCGGCATCGGGAAGGACGACCAGCAGCTTCCGCAGGGTACTAGACCCTTCGTCGGTAACTACCCAGCTCATACCGTCACCACCTTGGCCTCGATTTGCTTACCTGAAACGACGGGCTGTAGCGTGTATGTCGCGCCCTTCGGCAGAAGGATACTCCAACCGCCATCCCCGTCAGTCATGCACGCCCGCGTGAACGCTTCGCCAAGGAACGCTTCGATTCTGCAAGATGCGTAGGGCTCTAGAGTCTCGGGGTCAACGAGGGCTCCTATCACCTCACCAGCGTCATCCTCGTTCTCATGCGTGACCTCGGCGAGGAGACTAACATCGCCAATCCCCCCATTCGTCAGGTCAATAGTGGTATCTACGAGAGTGACGTGCCCGACAGGAAGTACCCCGTCGATGATGTTGTTCACGTCACCCCAAGTGCCACTGGCCTTTGCGGAAGCATTGTCGATAAGCCATCCCGTGCTGCCCTCTACTTGTGTGTCGGGAATTACTCCCCACACCGCGTCGGCAGTATCAGCGACAGCGGAGGCAAGCTCTAGGCGGGTCGGCAAGTCGGCAATACTGGGGGCCTCTGCTGGCATCGCTTCGATGATGGCGGTTCGCGCGTCACTGACATTTTCAGCAGTAGCGAGTCCCGTGAGGTCAGGGGCCGCTTCCACGGTAGCGAGGTCTGCGATAGCAGCAGCAAGCTCCGCGTTCGTCGGCAGGTCGTCAATGCTCGGTGCTGCTGCGACCATGTTCTCGGCGGTCACATGCCCGTCCGCGTCCGTCGCCAGCTTGTTCGCAGGTGTCGCCAGTATCGCGGCTGCGATTGTAGAGGCTGCTGGCGCTGCTGCAACCATATTCTCAACAGTTACATGACCAGACGCATCAGTAGCCAACTTGTTCGCGGGAGTGACCAGTACCGCACCAGCAGCCGCCGTACCGATTGCCGCAAGCGTCAGCCCAGACAGGCTCGGGTTGACCGCTGCAATCTTGTTCGTGATGGCGGTCAGCACCTTCTCGCTGTCCGTCTCGTCGATTATCTGCGCCTCTACCTCGTTGGCTATCGCGGTGCGCTCGCCTGTGGTCAGCGTCATCGCGCTTCCGACTGCCGCAGGGACAGCGGGAATGAGGTCAGTCTTGGCCTTGATTGCGTCCACCTCGGCGTCGATGTGCGCCACACCAGCGGTCGGACTCGACACGATGTTGTAGGTACTGTTCGTGTCGTCGTGTATGTGCTCTAGCTGGTCGAGGTAGCCAGCTCGTGTGGCTGTGAGGCGTGTCACGAGATTCCCCGTGTCGCCCTTCACAGCAGCGATGTCAGCCATGATGGAAGTAGCGGGTGTACCCATCGTCGGAGCGGTCGCCCCGAGCCACTGGGCCACGTTGACATTCTGGTTGGCGGTGATTGTCCCTACCACCCAGTCAGCCAGCTTCTTGCCGATGCTGCTGGCGGTCGTCATCGAGGCCGTCAGGTAGTTCCAGACAGCAGCACCGATTGCGGCAGCGACAGTCTGCGTATCAGCAGCAGCGGCATGAACGTGCGTAGCCGCTACGTCTGTGACGATGGTGTCCAGGGTGCCGAGGTGGATAGCACTCGCGGGTACGCTCTTCACGTCAGCCGTGCCCGTGGTCGAGAACACCGCCAGCGGTACGCCGTCTGCCACCATCTCATAGACTGCCTTGTATGCCCCGCCGCCTATCTCGGCGACCGTGAGCGTGGTTCCCGTGGTGTCATTCGGAGACTTCGCCCCCGCGCCAGTCAGCTCCCACACCTTGCCTGTCACGGTGAGGCCAGTAGCAGCCGCACCCGAGGCTACGAAATGTGAAATCAGGACGACTATCTGCCCGTCTTTTGCGTACATGCTCATCCTCCCATCAGGGTAGAAGTCAACCTTCGTGCTGACCTAGTGATAGTTGCGTAGGGGACGGTTACCGCGCCAGCGAACGCTGTCAGTTGCGGGTAGTAGGTGTTGTCATTTTGGGCTGGGTAGGTCGGGAAGTACCAATACGCAATTGGAGAAGTCTGGAGTCCCCGAATGGTTGCCCCTGCATCGTTCGACCTACACTGGGCCGTCGTCAGCCCAGTGGCTTTCGCCTCTGTGTAGTTGACGGTGGTGTTGTAGTCGGTGTCCCAGTAGTTGTAGGTCATGGTGCCTGCGATGTAAGTCCCGCAGAATCCACGGCGCGGACCAGTCGAGCCGACCGTGCAGGCAGCGAAGCAGGCTGTGATGGTGCTGTGGTTGGCGCCGACGAAGCCACCTGAGGAGGAGCTGCTGCTGCTGCTGCTGCTAGTGACTGAGCAGGCGGTGATGGTGCCGCCGTTGTTATAGCCGACGAAGCCACCTGAGTAGCTGCCGCTGCTGCTGCTGCTGCTAGTGACTGAGCAGGCGGTGATGGTGCTGTAGTTGACGCCGACGAAGCCACCTGAGGAGGAGCTGCTGCTGCTGCTGCTGCTAGTGACTGAGCAGGCGGTGATGGTGCCGCCGTTGTTATAGCCGACGAAGCCACCTGAGGAGCCGCTGCTGCTGCTGCTGCAATACAGATGGTCTACATGGAGGTTACTGACAGTGGAGGTTGGGCCTAGTTCAGCGAACAGCCCGCCGTCGAACCAATAGCCACCTGCGAACGTCGCATTGCTGATGGTGTGACCATCGCCGTCGAACTTGAGGGTCAGGAGCGACTGGGAGTAGAAGCGTCCAGCGGGCGCTCCCTTCCCGTCCCAGTCGACGGGCTTATCCTCGTATGACGTGCGTCCAAGCGGCCAGAACACTCCCGCGCCTAGCCCGATGTTGGTAGACGAGAGGTCGAGGTTGGCGGTCAGCTTGTAGAAGTAGCCGTCATTGGTGCCGATGCCCAGCTCGCCCGTTGCCCAGTCAGACCACCCGGGTACAGCGACGTTCTGGTATAGCGCGGCGAAGTCAGCCTCGTTGTCGATGAGGCGAGGCGTGGATATGGTGCCGCCGTTCTGCCCAGCAGTGTTCCAGTTGGCGTATGCCATCTAGCTCAGACCCAACGCCACACGCTTCGTACACTTGCCGCATACGCCGCACGGGGTAGCCCAGTGACACGAGTAGGTATAGTCGAACTGCGACAGGTCTATATCGAACTGCGCGGATAGGACATCGTAACCGCACGGGTAGATGCCGACGAACGGCATGACGGCTACGGGAGCGTCCTCGCCCAGTCGGGTGTTCTTCGCCAACAGCACATTAAAGTCGTCCACGTAACCGACAGCCACATTGCCCTTGGTGCCCGAGTAGATGTACTCGGCACTGACCATACGGGCGTAGGACAGCGCGAGTGAGTGTGTGACCATCGTGACGTTGGCGGTGCCGTGGAAGTAGGCAGGCGATAGCTCCTGTATCCCGTCGTCATACGGGAACACGTTGCCCTCGTCGTCCTTCCAGTAGTTCGGCGTATAGCCGAAGTCCACCGTGACCGCCTTGTGGTCAGCGCAGAATAGCCGCGCAGTCTCAGCAGCCGCCACTCCACAGGGAACGGAGTTCACGGCCCCTACGTCAATGAACAGCGAGTGAACGACCATCGTCGGGTCTTTGGCGAGAATTGCCGCGACCATCGCGGAATCAACGCCACCTGCGTTAGCGAGCACGACGACTGGCATATTCCCACGCTCCAACCAGCGGATAACCCGCCATGTAGATGACCATGCTCGTCAGCACCTTAAACCCGATGAGACCCTTGACCAGTGGCAGGAACGCAGCACCCGATACGAGCACCGCCATACCTGCGTTGGTGAACGTCACGATGAGCGCCGAGAGCAGTCCGTAGATTGCGAGCAGGCACAAGTCCTTCGCCACACTGCGACCGATGCGCCGCGAGATTGTCCACACACCCAGCCCGACGGCAGTATTCAGAGCAGGTGTCAGAGCCGCACCCCACGGATTACCTGCGTCCATCGCTATCGAGCCGAAGAAGGTACCGATGGGTGCAAGCGGTGTCACGAGTGAGAACGCTCGCAGGACGTTGGCGATGCGAAGTGTCGAGCCGAACGCCATCCCTGCGAAAGATGACTTAGCCAGCACGGGCGAGTAAACGGTCATCAAGACATACGCCGCAGCGAAGCCGATGGTGATAGCGACCGCCTTGGCGATGGCTATGACGCGCTCCCTCGTGATGGAACTGGTTGCTGTGGTGGCTTGCATCATGGCGTCCTTCCGTGCAAGGGCGAGGGCTTTCGCCCCCGCCCCTGGTCAGATTTGCTAGGCGTCGTCTGCGACCAGCAGGTGCTTGAACTGGACAACACGAATGGCCTTCTCGTCATAAACACGAGTCCAGTTCGCGTCATCGCCAAGCTCCGCACGCGTGGGAGACTCAGCATCGGCGACTGCCGCGCTGTTCCACTTGATACCGCGCGGGTGCAGAATCATCGTCTTGCGGTTGATGAGGTAGTCAACGCCAGAGCCCAGCTTCGGCTCGCGGTGCGTCTCGGTCGGGACGAACCCCACGGGATTGCCGTTTCCAAGAGCAACCGCGTTGGGTCCGAAGATGTATGACGTGTAGACGTCCCCAGCAACGGGGGCCCCGTCGTCAATGATGACGCGCTTGCCCATGTAGGTCTTGATTGGTGCGCCACCCTCGCTCGTGCGAACCGTCTCGATGAGGTCCTGCTTCTCCAGCAAGGTCTCAGTCGCGGAGTGCATGAGGATACCCGAGAGCTGGTCCTTGAGGTCGCCCAAGAGCTGGCAAGCGTCAATGAACGCGCCACCACTCCACACCGCTGCGGCTCCGTCGTCGCCAGAGATGTCAGCCACGAGGCCGCTCATTGACGAGTCATCGAACACGCCAGAGAGGACTGAGAGAAGCTCCTTCTGGAGTTCGCGAGTCCAGTACGCAGCTACGAGATTGGCGATGATGTCTACAGGCTTGTCGCCAGACAGAGCAGCAGACAGGTCGGTGGACGACCACATCTTGGCGCGACGGAAGATGACCGCAACGTCCTTGCTCGCGGCAATCTTCTCGGCGGTCAGGGGTGCGCCGCCTTCCGTGATGTTCTCAGCGTCCCCAGAGAGGTCGCCCCAGAACGGCATGTTAATCGTCTGAGCAGCCATCGAAGCGAACTGGTTGAACTGCCCGTTATTCTCGATGATGCCAGACTGCACGAGGGCCGACAGCGCGAGCGTGCGCTGCACGACATAGGGAGTGAATACTTCGGGGACGATAACGTCCGAGAGGGTTGTGCCAGCCATGATAAGCCAGCCTTTCTAGGCTTTCGCCTGTGCCATGAGCTGAGTCGCAAGCTCGGGGTTTTCCTTGTAGATACGGCTTTGGTCATCAAGGGAGAAGGTGTCGGCCTTCCACGGGTTCTTCCCCGCGACTGACTTCCCACCCTCGCCCGTGCGTTGTCCGACTAGGATGGCTCCGTTCCCATCGTCCTTCGAGTCGGTGTCGAACAGGAAAGCGTTGTCCTTCTTTAGTGCGGCAATCTGCTCGTCTAGACCCACCACGGTACCGTCATCCTTGACGACTACCTTATCCAAGTCCAGCAGAGGGATGACCGTCTTGTCGTTCCGTGCGCGTTCTTTCGTCAAGGCAGAGCGGATAGCGAAGTCGGTCGCTTGGCTACGAAGGGCGGCGGCGTGCTTCTCAGCGGCTTCCTTGTTGGCTGTCTCCAGCTCGTTTAGCTTGGCGGTCAGTTCCGCCGAGTCCTTAGTCGCGGCTTGGAGTTCCACGAGCTGTGCATCGCGCTCTTTGAGCTGGGATGCTAGGCCCTTCTTCTCCTCGTTCACGGCGTCGAACTTCTCTTTCGGGAACCACGAACCATCCGATACGATTGCAATTTCGGTCTTGTCGTCCAGCTTCTCGGCAACCTGCTCGAATAGCTCCGCACCTAGCACGTCCTTGAGACTCGGCATTTCCTGTCCTTTCTTCGATGTCGCTAGCCTTGTTATGGGGGTCGGCTCCCCCTCTGCGACTCTGCTGCGACCCAGCAGTAGGCGGTATTACTTGCGCGGGGCTCGCGGCTTATACGCCCGCTTCGCCTTCGAGGGTACTTCTTCGGCGCTCTCTGCGTCTACGGGTAACTCGGTGGCAGAGGCGGGCTCTGGTGCGTTCTCAGGGGCAATATCAAAGCCCCTCGACAGCGCAACGATGAGCTTCTCCAGTCTAGCGACAATGACCTTGCGGGTATTGAGAGGCATCGTCTTGGCGTCGGCGTGCGAGTCAACCAGTACGGCCTTTCCTAGCGCGTTGTTGATAACGCTCTGCCCGAAGTTCACGCGGATAGTGCGTTCGTACTCATTCTCTGTGACTGTGAAAGGCATGGCTCCCCCTAATCGTGAACGTGGCCGTCAAGCGAGAACTCTGCCCAGACTGCGGGGTGCTCGACAACGGGGGGAGTGGCTTCTGCGTCGGCAGCGATAAAGGACTCCGTGCAGATGGACATTGAGGAACCGTCAGACTTCACCCAGATAGTGCCAGAGATGGGCTCTGCGGGTGCGGTCGGATTCCAAACGATGGGGAACGCTGCGGTCGCCTGTGCGATAAGCAGAGGAATCTGCGCGATGTCTGCCGCGTCCCCTACCCCTGCCGTGTAGAGACTCTCGAACGTGGACTGGTCTACGACGGTGATTGCTCCAGTCTCACTCTTGAGAACATAGTCACCCACGCGCACGTCTAGGCTACCGTTCATCGTCTGGACGATTAGCTGGGCCCCAGCTTCTTTGCTCATGGTCTTAACCTCGGCGAGCGGGTCAAGGACCTTGATTGCAGTAAGGCTCGTTCCCGTGTCGCCCGTCGCGTACTGGACGGCGTCTACCGCCTCAGTAGATAGGTGGTACTTGGTGCTGGTTACCATGATGTGCCTCCCCGTTCTTGGTTGACCTTCACGCGGAGTGTACCCCCTCTGGGGCCCGCGACCCATAGGCTGTCCCCCAATATGATATACGGCAACGCCTAAGCCCGCCTAGGACACTAGACGGGCTTAGGTGGGGCGTAGGTACCTTACCTCTAGCGGTCAGCGGACATGACCTGTGCAAGGGTGCATGGTCCGAAGTGGAGGTCCCTCTCGATTCCGAGTCCAGCGGGGCCTCAACGGAGGCCAGTTCGCCTAGGGAGAAGTACCCCATCTCGGACTCGAAGCCGAATACCCACCCGAACGCGGTGCGAGTCTCGGGGTCGTACTCAGTCATGTACCACGACCAGCCAGCCCAAGGAGTAAAGAACTTGGCGGTGACAGGGATATCGGTTGGCATCTTGTCCTCGTTCGCGTACAGGGGCGGCGTGGCCTTGAGAATCGCCTTGGTTAGGAGCTTCATTACTCCACCTCCTCATCGCAGAGCGCCGTCCCGACGCGGTTGCCGTTGTAGTCGTGTATCACCTTGGGGATTGCCTCGACTCCCTCGGTTGCCGCCGTGTCGGCCAGCAACGCTAGGATGCGTCCAACCTCCATCCCTTGGCGCTCCGTGAACGCTGCGCCGTCCATATCAATGTAGATAGTGAGTATGGGCATTACTGCACCTCCTTGAGGTTCCACCTGGCTGCGATGCGGGCGCCTTCCTCGGCGTCGTACTGGAACGCCCAGCGGCGGTCGTACCACTCCACCATCTGGGCTCGGGCGCTTTCGAACGTGCCGTGAATCTTTCGGTATCCGTGAGGGTGGGCGTGGTCGAATCCGAAGGTGAAGTACCAATCCCGCTCTAGCTCGTCGTTGGTGGCCATCTCTGCCGCCTCCCTAGGTGTAGTAGCGCTTGCCCGTGAAAATGTTGACTATCTCCTCGCCTGGCCCGAAGGCCGCCCTCATTTCGTACGCTTCCTCGGCCGCCGCGTCCTCGCGGGCTAGCTTGCGGTACCACTCGGGGGTGAAGGGCTCGGGCTCGGGCGCCTTCTTGGGCTTTGTGTCCTTGGCCATTTCGCGCTCCTCTCGTCTGGGGCGGCCCGTCCGCCCCTCTAATATCAGTATACCCATACCCGCGCCAATAACAACCCACTTTCAGAAAGAACCTTCGGGAAGCGTCTAGGCTGGCTTCGCCCAGGTTCCGCCGTTGCGCTCGATAGTGTTCCGCGCCTCGGCCTCGTCAATCTTGACCACCTCTGGCGAGCCTGAGAATACTGTAATGAGCGAGTTGTCCTGTACCCACGCCTTCGTGGGGTAGTCGTATCGGTAGAGCAGCTCACCAATGAAGATAACGGACCTTGTCACCCCGCGATTAACGCTTGTGTGGCTCGACAGGTAGTAGCCGTCAATTGCCATCGCTCTCACCTCCCGTTGTTCTGGTCGTAGTATCAGTATACTCCTACGCCGTCTACTGTACCAGTCGCTCCACGCCTCGCGGAGTTGGAATCCTGTTGGCCGTAGCTTTCATCTCAGCGAGTATGGCTCGCTGTACCGACTGCGGAGTGGCAGGGTTCTGGAAGTCCTTGTACATGTCGTGGTTGAAGAACTCCTTGATATCGAAGCTATCCCTCGTGTGGAATTGCATCTCGAACTTGTACCCACCAGAAGTAACGAAGTTCGTATTAATCCCACGGTACGGGACGTCCGTATCCTTTAGCGAGTTTCGGAAGTCACTCATGCTGTAGCCTTTGGCTTCCATCTCGGCACGGATAGCCTCAAACCCGCTGGTGAAGTCTCCCTCTGGAAGGATTCCCGTATAGCGCACGGCGTCCTTTACCTGCGATGCGGCCTCTGTCCGACTGATTCCGTTGTCCTTCGCCTCTCGCAGTATCTTGTCCGAAAGCGAGCCCTCCTCTTTCAGTCGGTAGTCTAGGCCCTCCATTTCCCCGCCTTGGCTACCGAACAGGCCCACAACGTCCCGCGTTATGTCAGGCTCTTGGGCCTCAGCGATGGCCCTAACCTCAGCAGCAGCGGCGTCGGCCTCCTCCTGAGCTTGTACCTCCTCGGGCGTTAGCTCGGCGACTGGCTCCTCGACTGGCAGCGGGGGGGCATAGGTGCATCGGCAGTTCGGGTGTATCGGTAGCGGCTCCTCGTCACCGATGGCGTAAAGCGTCTGGTCTAGGTCGGCGCACTCATCGCACGTCTCGCCATCATCCGTAGCGATGAACTGTAGCTCCTCTACCCCCAGCTCTTTGTACATATCGTTTTGGGTCTGGTTGATAACGAACATGCCCTCGGTGCGTACCAGACGTTCGGCGTCCCTGTATCCAGAGTCGAACTTACTGGCTACCTTTCCTGCCATCTCGGTGAACGAGTCCCCCGTAACCATCCCACGCAGCATCGTTTCCTTGACTCCTTGGGCAAGTGCGTCCGTGTTATCCCAGATGCGGTCGGAGTAGTTCTTCCCGCTCCATGGGTAGTCGAGAATCTTGTCGATTCTGTCCTTTGCCAGCCCACCGAACTCCACTCCGAGTGACTTCCCTAGTGCCACTTGGGTATCAGCAGCGACCGCCGCCAGAGTCGCACGAGTGGCGGCTTCACTAGCTACCCCCAGCTCTTTCGTGGCTTCCTTTAGGGCCGCGTCCAATGACGTGAGCCTACCCACTTGGGCAAGGTCGGAGGAAGATAGCGCACCGTCTTTGGCGAACCTCGCGTACAGGGTAGCGAGTTCTGACACTACGGAGTCGCTTGCCTTCTGGTACTCAGCGGCTTGGGCCTTTAGTCGGTCCTCAATACCCTTGAACACGGACTGCTGCCCTTGGAGTATCCTCGCCGCCATGTACCCGTCTTTACCTGCCATCGTTGCCCCTTATACAGCAGCGTCGATAGCGTGGATAGCATCCCCACTAGACCCGGCCGCCTCACCAGAGCCCTGAGACTGGTCGCCCATCGGGTCAGGAGTCGGAGGCACATTGGAACGCTCGGCGAAGGGCTGGATTGCAGCCTGCGTAGTGCCCTCCTCCTCTATCCTTAGCAGCTCGGCATCAACATCGTCCACCCACGGCGAGTGCTCTAGCGAGGTCCTCAGTGAGTGAGTAGCAGTCGCATCGGTGACACCCTTTATAGCCTCAGCAGTGTTCTGGATTACCGTTCGCGTGAAGGTGACGTCGGCAGTCTTAGGGTCATACTTCCCAGTCCCGAGCACCTCACACGACTTGGCAACGAACCAGAACAGCTCACGGAATCCCGCCTTGAACTTGCGCTCCATAGCGTCGGCTTTGAGCTTGAGCCCCGAGTACATGAAGTCGAGTGCAACGCCAGACGGGTTACTTCCAAGGGAGTCCTTCGACAGGTCAACGCTCTGTGAGAATTGGTAGAAGTCCTGTTTGAGCCGCTCTAGGTGAGCCTCCGCAGCAGTCGGGTTGATATCGGCACTCAGAGTCTCCACCCCTCCGTCGTCATCGACAGTGATAGCGCGGTAGTAGCGAAGGTCAGCCATGAACTGCTCTAGGCTCGTGCCGCCGTAGTTACGCAGGACGAAGATGAGCTGCTGGACCTCTTTAAGCGTATTGCTCATATCCGAGACTGTGCCGTCGTACTCGTCGATTATGTCCTTGACGAACACGAGGTCAGGCAGCTCTTGGCTGTTGTTCTTGAACGGAACGAACGGGACGTGCCCCCACCCATACATTGCCCCATCGGGAGTCTCGAAGTGGCCTATCGGATTCCCCAGAGGATTGCGCTCAATGTCGAGCACGAGGGAACCGCCGTACCTCTCGAAATACTGGACAGTCGTAGGGGTCCACAATTCGACCTTCTGGATAAGGACGGGGCTCATGCCTTGGTACTCAGTGACGTAGTAGTGACGTATGACCCCGTCGAGCCTAGTGTGCTGCTCATCAGCCCAGAGAGGAATGACCTGCTCACTCGGGACGTTGATGAACTCCAGTTGGGTCACACCGTCAATCGAGGCCAAGTACGGGTGCAGCCACCCAATCCCCGTGTTGCTGCTCTCAGTCCCCACGTCGATAAGAAGGTCAGAGAACGACTCGTCAAGGACCTCCTGTATTGCATCCTTGAACGCACCATCCTCAGACGAGTAGGTGGGGGCCGTGCCGAGCAGGTACGAGCACTTCTCGTCTACGGTCATCTTCATGTACGGATGTGCGACTCGAATGTTCACCTTATCGGCATCGAGCGTCACAGTCCCGTTCACATACTTGGTCTGGATTCGACTCTTGACCGCGTTGTCGGCTCGATAGTAGGCCTTCCCAGCAAGCATTAGCTCCCTCTGGGTGCATACATCCCAATCATCCACGAACGTCTGCACGATGAGCGTGTCGTCCATCATCGTAGAGTCGAAGATTGCCTTACTGATTCCAACCAAGTCGAGGAACATGGCGACCCCTTACCTCAAGAGTGAAACGGGCGACGCGACGATAGTGTTAACGAAGTAGCGAGTGGCGTCCATTGCATGGTCGCTCTGCTTGAGCGGCGCGTCCTCGCCTCGCTCGAAGGCTTTGTCACTCCACACATAGCTGTGAAACTCCTTAATGGTGTTGGTGCAGCTAGCGTCGAACAGCAGCATACCAGTCGTGAGGGCAGTAGCGGTATTGCGGATGCCGACGGCGACCGCGTTCTTGCCTTTGCGGACGTGGAAGCGTCGACGCTTACGGACGGCGGCGATGAACGATGTGGCGTTCGGGTCGATAATGACGTCCTGGATATTGAGGCTCCCAGCGAACTCCTCCAGGTCGTCGCAATACTCCTCATCGGTCTTCTGCCGCCCGACCTCGCGGCCGCCGTAGTAATACTCCTTCTCGCACGCCCAGACGCCTCCCGCCTGCTCGCCCCAGAGCAGGAACACACAAGGGTTCTGGGTGCCGTAGTCGCAGGAGATGTAGTGCTTGCCGCCGCTCGTGGGGATACCCCTCATGACGTGGCGCCGCTCGTCGAACATATCGAAGATGACTCCCTCTGCCTGAACCCACTTGCCCTTTATGTAGCGCTCGTAGAACATGCCCGAGAACATGCGGCAGTAGCGCTCAACCACCGCCGCCGCCAGGGTCAGGTTGTCGCCCATGGTGAAGTGGAAGTAGGCTATCCGCTTCTCCTCGGCCTTGTCGATAAAGTCGGTCTTGAAGTAGTGGAACGGGCCGCGAGGGTTGCAGTTCATCCAGATAAGCGCGCCCTCGACCGAGCAGCGCCCTATCATCTGCTCCACAAAGGACTTCGGAAACAGGGCTACCTCGTCCGCTAAGGCTCCCGCCGCCGTCATGCCTTGGAGCGTGTCCTGGGCGGCCTCGGAGCTAGCGCCGAACAGGTAGAACGAGTTGGTGCCGACGCGGATACAGGGCACGCCGCTGCGGTTGTACTCCCATCCCCACCCCCAGGAGTCCAGCATCCCCAGGAGCGGGGTGATGACGTTGCGTTTGAGCGACCCTACGGTCTTGCCTGCGAGGATGAAGTCCTTGCCTTCATGGTTCTCTTGGGCCCACTGGAGGAAGCCTGCCGTCATAGCGATGGTCTTGCCCGCGCGGATAGAGCCGTCGGCGACGACCATGTCCATCCCCGCCGTCGGGGCGCCCTCCTTGTACCAGTTCATGAGCTGCATCTGCTTCTTACTGAATGGCTGGAAGGCGAACATCAGGCGCCAGTCTCGGCTTCCTGGGCGTCCTCGGGCTCGTCGTCGTCGGGCTCGTACATCTCCGTGTCCTCGATGAACAGGGCCGCCACCTGCCGCGGCGTGATGGCCGTGGCTTCGAGCCATTCACGGATACCCACCTGGCTGTCCTTGCGGCGCGAGTCCGCGGGGTTGTCTCGCCAGTCGGTGGTGTTGCGGTTCTTGAGCCAGAAGATTTGAGCGGTCACGTCGGGCGGCATATGGAACTCCTGTTGAGTCTCTGTGATTGTGCTGACGTCGTCCTCGCCCTTCTCTTTCCGAATCTGGCGCACGACCTTGGTGGCGCTGTAGGTGTAGCCGATGGCCCGTTCGTACAGGGAGCGCTCCACCTTACAGTCGGGCTCGGACTTCCCGCGCATTAGGGCGGCCTTAAAGGCGGGATGCCTGTTGCGCCAGGCCTTGAGGGTCGCTAACCCTATGCCCATGGTGCCCGCTATCTCGGCGTTGGTCTTACCCTCCATCGCTAGTGTCTCTGCCCAGCTCAGGTGGCGCGCTGCGTTGTAGATGGTGGGTCTACCCATGGTTGGCTCGGGAGCTCAAGCCTGGGTAGCAGGCGACGGGTGCTATTTCGAGCCAGGGCCCGTTAGGCCCGAGCGCAGGTTTCGGGGGTCGGCCACTCCGTACCATCGGGAAGCCTCCAGACTTTGTCGCGCCGTTTGTCGGCGTAGAATGTGTGGGTCAGGTCTAGGTGGGGGAAGGGCCCGCACCCTATCAGATGACGCAGGCCCAGCTTGTCCAGTCGGGCTCGGAACCTCTCCATCGCCTCGGGCTTGTTCGGCCACGTTGGCACCTTGCCGAGCTGGATGACCTCCTCGGGGGTGCAGCGGTTGAAGGCTGTCCTCCATGCGGACGCGGAGGCGGCGCGGGCGGGGAGGAGCTTGACCCGCTTGTTCTTGCCCGCCATCAATCGGAACGTCTCCTTGCTGTCCCAGTAGGCGGGGTCGACGGGCCAGTTCTGGGAGGGGGTGTGTGGCTGGGGGTCGAGGTAGGTGCATTTGATACTGAGGAAGGGGCTGAACTCGGTCTGTATCGGGAGTACCTCGTCGCACCACCAGCGGACGTCATCCATAGACCACCCAGGGTAGCCGACGATGAAGAACAGTTCGATGACCTGGCGCTGCTGGGCCGTGCGGAGGATGACCTCGCGTATCGCGTCGTCGGATATGGGCTTGCCCATCTGGCGCCGCGAATCCTCTGTCCAGCACTCGATACCCGCGTGGAGGGAGCGGGACTTGTAGCGCAGGGGGTCATCCAGGTAGTCGGTGATACGGATGCTCTGGGAGGAGATGCACTTGCTCTGCCTCACGGGGTCGGCGTCGTTCGACACGATGGAGAGCAGGCCCTTGGGAATCGCCTCGACGTGCGACACCACCCTCTCTAGGAGGGCCTCGGGCGCCTTGGTGTAGGGCATCGCCCAGCTCGTCGCGCAGAAGGCGCACTTACCCTTACACCCTCGCCCACCCAGGTAGTAGTAGCTCTGCCCCCCGCCCGCCGTACGCATCAGGGGCGCGTGGGCGTAGGGCACCTTGTAGGACGGCTCGACCCTCGTGTTGGTCTTGTATCGCTCCATGGTCATTACCTCGGGGCGGGCCATCGCGGCGTCCATGCCCTTCTCGCCCCAGGTCTGGATGAACTCCCACCCTTCGCCCGTCACCACGGCATCGGCCCAGGCGAGGAGCGGGATGGGGTTGTAGCACGCGAACCCGCCGCAGATGATAGGTCGGCCGTTCGCCTCTTTGGCCGCGGGCACGAGCGCCTTGTAGACGTCGTCGACGTCACAGATGGACAGCCAGAGCACGTCCGCGTCGGCGCGGTTCTCTACTAGGGTGACGCCGTACTCGATACAGAGCTGTCGGATAGTGGCGATGGTATACATCGCGGTAGAGCGCTCGCCCCCTTGTAGGTGAATCTTGAGCTTCTTCACACGTCCACCCCCCTGTCTACCTCCAACTCCAAGGCCTCGGCAATCTAGTCGGCATTGGGGACGTAACAGTCCTTCGTCTCAGGCTTGCAGGGCTGCCCTGGGGCGCGGTCTTTGTCGCATCCGAAGCGGCACGTTCCCGAGTTGTACGTCTGATACCTACAGAGTTCGTTACCCATCGCTAGGCTCCCTAGGGTCGTCGCTACGGACAGTTTCGTCGTAGACCCCGTGCTCGCCCGTCAACCACTCGCAGAAGCGGAGTAGGGATGCCGTATCGTTCGCATTGGGGTCGCTGCTCTCCTCGGGGAACTCGGCCCTAATGAAGGCCTTAATGGGGTCGACGAACTCGTTGGGGACGACGGCTACCATACGCCCGATGTTGACCACCTGTTTGCTCTGGGAGGTCGCCAGGCGGTAGGTGCGGTCGGAGTCCATATCGCCGTTGTCGATGAAGGGCGGCAGGGCGGTCATGAGCGCTTCCAGGTCCTCGAAGGTGAAGCCCGTACGCTCCATATCGAAGGCCCCAGTGTCAATCTCGCCGAGGACGTCGCGGAGGATTCCCTTGTCCAGCTCGGCCAGGTCGGCGATGCGGTTGTCCGCGATGAGGTCTGCCCACTCGGCTTCCTCGCTGTCGTAGTCCTGTCGGTCGACGGGCACTTCCGCTAGTCCCAGGTACTTCGCCGCTTCGAGTCGCCCATGGCCGCGGACGATGAGCCCCGTCTGGTTGCTCACGGTGATAGGGGCCCGCCATCCCGTCTCGCTCAGAATCTTCGCCAAGAGTCGCACCTGATACTCGGGATGCTTGTTGGGGTTGCGCGGGTTGGGCGCTAGGGACTCGGTAGGCTGCATCTCAGTGCACTCGCAGTTGACGACAATCGCCTTCTTTGTGGTGGTCATCCACCCTCCTCCAGTCGGTGTAAGTGTCACTCTACTCTGCTTGGCCGAAATTGGTCTACGGGGCCCTACGGCGGCGCCTAAGACAAGGTCAGTATACCCAGGTAGTGTAGGTATACCAGGGTCGCTAGCTCAAGAACAGGGTCGCTAGCTGGGGATTTCCTCTAGTGTGAGCCGCCAGTGATTTGCAATCCCGACCCCATTAGGAGGGGCTTCTACCTCGACCGAAACACCCCCGCCGCGCAGGAGCATCGTGCGGGGTTTGTCCCCCTCCTCGGCTGTCCATTCGGTGTTGATGCTGGCCAGGGTAAGGTCGGCTGTGAGGTGTAGGGGTTTCGACTTGCTCACCGTCGGCGCGACCTCTCCCTGTCGTCTACCACGTCCATCCTGTAAGACACCCATAGGGCGAGTACGAGTCCCCCAGCGGTGACCGCCATCCCCGCCACGAACCCTGCCAGTAGTACGGTGGCATCTTTCATCGCTTCACCACCTCGGGGATTGCGTGGAGGTCGAACCCTAGAGCCTTTGCCACATCAATGACAGCCGCCAGCTCGTCCCTTGTCCCTCGGTATCGAGCAAAGGCGTAGAGCTTCGCTATCTGTTCGAGTGTTCGGTCCTTCGTCATAGCACCGTCTGACTCATCGCACCGAATGGCTATGACATCCTCTCCGTAGCGTTGTCCCCACCACTTCCCAGCGGCTCGCGCGCTCACTGTGTCGCCTCGCGGGCGGCTCGCAGCCACACTTCTTCGGCGCGGTTCGGGAGTCCATGAGCGGGCACCTGAAACGGCCAGCGCACTTTCGCGGTGACGAGACACGATGCCAGCCAGTCGCGTTCCTTCTCGGCGCGTTCGGCTCGGGCGAGGGCGGTTAGTTCACGGATAGTCAACTCCGCTATATCGCCCATGAGGTTGTCTATGGTCATCTGGAAACGCTCGATACGCTTGTTGGCAGAGGGTACTCGCGCGCCGAGAGGCTCTTGAGTCTCGTCGCTGGTCAGTCCTGCGCGAACAGGCGTCCCCTCTTGCCGTATCGGTTTCATCGTTCTCTCCAATCTGGGCACTTGCTCGGGGCTGGCATCGCTTCGGTGGCAATCCAGCGCGTACAAGGCTGTGCCTCGCGGAAGCAGCGGTGGTGGAAAGCGATATACGTCATGCCGTCGCAAGTCTCCTCATGCTTCTCTCGGTGATACTGCTTGCAGCCAAGGCAGGTGTTTTCGGAATTTGGAAGCGGCATCATTCACCCTCCCCAACTCGGTCGCTCTCGGGGAACGACCACCAGTGCCCAAGTGATTCGGGCGCGTGCCCCAACGCAAACCTCGGTGAACGGCACGCCCTCTATCCGCACTTCCACGCCGCTGTCCATCACGACTTCGACATTGAGCATAGCGGGCTGATACGTCCCGCCGATGGCGCGAAGCCCCTGCTGTGTCGAAACTGCGGTGACGGTCCCCATGTCGTCGCTCATAATGACACCGCTTCCACCGCATCGGGTGTGGGGTCAGCGGATTCGTACATGATGTGCATCTTTGGCGGTGGGGTGCAGTCGTTGTGGTAGTGCAGCACCGTCTGTTCCACACCCTTGATGATTCGACCGCAACTAGCACACGCCCATACCTCCTCGGGTGTGGGTGCTGGTGTGTCCATGACTACCAGCCCATTTCGATAGCGTGGGTCGTCTCTAGCTCCTTGGGAGGGGTGTTGGTGTTACCGTCCTTGTCCCCGATGACGTGCTTCTTGCGCTCCTGCGGTGGCCTATAGGTAGCCTCTACCTCGCGTGGACCCGCCTTCGCCTTGGGGGAGTCAGGCATCTGGGCCTTGGCCGCCTCGGCTGATGCGGTGGGTAGCTTCTTCACGTCTCGGGCGGTGAACACTTCCGACCCGACAGCGAACACCACGAGCCCGTCGCCCCGAGTGAAGGCGGGGATACCGCATTCCCTCAAGGGCCCCGCGGGGTCGGTCTTTGCCGCCTGGGCGAGGAGGGCCCGACCTTCCTCAATCTTGGCCCTCTCAGCTTCGATGGCCTCTGGCTTTCGGTATTCCCTGGTCATCTCGACTCCCTACTACATAGGAAGGTCTAGGTCTTAGACCTTCAAACCTATAAAGACCTTTAATAATAAGGGAGGGCTTGCCTGTGGATAACTCACCGTTTCCCCAGGCCAGTAGCCTTTTCTCCCTGTGGATAATTCTGTGGATAACTTGGCTCTCCTGTGGATAACTCGCTTCACTCCTCGCCGTTCTTGGTCGGCAGCTTGTCTATCGTCTTAAGGAGGGTAATGAAGGCGCTTGCCGTCCCCGTCTTACCTCCTGTGAGCTTCGTCAATGTGTCGACTCCCGCTAGTTCGTGCAGTTGGGCGTTGGTCAGGCCCCGCTCCTTTGCTAACACCTGTATTAGCTTCTGTTGGGCCTGGCTCATGTGGTCGGTTTGGGGTGTAGGGGCCTCTACGGTGTCGCTGGGGGCGCTTTCCCCTCCCCAAGGTTGCTCGGGTAGGGAGGCCAGGGTGTCGGCGCTTAGGGGGTCGTGGGGGGCGTTTGCGGCCCTACCCTTCACTATCGGGTCGCCGTATGCGTTCACGTCTACCCAGTACGGGTCACCCTCGTAGAGATGGCGCCCGACGCCGAACTTGACCGCGGCCCGCTTGAGCGCGTCGGAGTAGGCCGACTTGTATAGCTCCTCGTCTGGGCTGCCCCCGTTCGGATACCCCGCGTCCGAGTGCGATACCCCGAGCACTGTCAAGGTGCACTCGACTACAACCTTCTGGGCGTCCAGGGTGCGGTAGGTGTCGCTCCAGTTCTCGGGCCCGACTACCGAATCAAGGCGCTCCATGACGTTGCGGGCGTCGATGTATTCGACCATCAGGCCGCGCGTGCCGTCGGGGTATCGCCTGTCGTCGCCCTTCTTCTTGCTGGTGCGCTGGACTCGGGCCTTTATCTCGGTCGGGCCGAAGGGCTCGACTAGGAGGGGGTGTACCTCACTCCAGGTTTTCATCTCGCTCCTCCTCAATGTCGCGCTGGATGGCATCCTGGAGTATCGAGTCCTCGATTGCGTCCATCTCGTCCTCGGTCAGGCCGTCATCTATGGGGACGGCTAGCTGGTCGAGTGGTGTGCCGTCGTCGTGGGCGTGGGCCAGCGGGGGAATGTCTCCCCAGGCCCGCCGTACATCGTTACGGGTGATGCCCAGCTCCTTAAGGAAGTCGGCCAGGGGGTACTCGGTATACCAGGAGCCCTTCTGTTCCCTGAGTCGGATGACCGCGCGACAGCGTACATACTCCAAGCTCGGCATCGTGTGTACTGCCACGGGCTCGACCTTGACCTTCTCGATTCGGAGGCCGAGCGGTATGTGCTTAGGGTTAGGCATTTTCGCTCCCATCGGTAAGTGCGGGCACCATTCCCTCGGCCAGGCCGCTCTTGATGGCCTGGATGACCTTGCCCTTGCCGTCGGTCTTCTTGTCGAAGGCCATTGAGTGCGTAGTGGGGGCTCCTGCGGGCTTGTACGCGGCCCCCAGGATGACCTCGCCGTTCGGGTCGACTAGGCGGCCGTCCTCGGTCGGGGTCGCGTCCTCCAGTAGCAGGTTGGCCGCGGCGGTGTAGACGCGGCGCTCCTTGAAGGTGAACACACTGGTCGGCTGGTGGGCTTCCATCCAGGCTAGGAATAGCTCGGGTGAAGCGATGTATCGGGATTCGCTCGGCTGCGTGAGGGTCGCTCGACCTACAATATCGGCCATGCCGTAGTCCTGGCCTTCCTGCCGCACCTTCACGTTGAAGCTCTTGGAACCCGTCTCGGCCTCCAGCGCGGTCATTAGCTGGAACGCCTGGCCGCGGGCTTCCTCTGTCGCCGCCTTGACCTCGGCGAGAAGCACCTTGAGCACCGCCTCGCGCTCCAGGGCTTGGGGAAGGGTAAGCCCATCCCACCTTGCCACTTGCGTTCCCTCTGGTTCTTCGGGTAGCGTGCTGGTCATCTCGTATCTCCTTTCGGTAGCGCGGCGGCCCCCCTCGGTAGGGGGTCGTCGCGTTTATGCTCTGGCCTTCGCTCGGCCCTTCTTGAAGTAGGAGCGGAGCGCCTCCCCTACGATGGTCGACATCCGCTCGCCGCGGGCCATGCGCTCTTTGACCTCCGCCCATTCGCCTTCGTACTCAGTAGCCACATAGACGCTGCGGGTAGTCGTTCCGTTGACCTTCGCCATGGTTCCTCCTCCCAGTATCCGTATACAGTAAGTATACCCATAGTCTCACGGCCGAGCAACCCATCCGAGCGGGCGCGCGCTGACCACCCCGTCGTGCTCCACGAGGAGGTCGATACGGCCGTCATCCCGCACCGCCATCGTCTGGTTCCCCTTACGGTCGACACCCTCGGGCCCCGTGTGGCATGGGCGGCAGAGCCCGACTATCGGCCCCTGGGGGAGATTGTCCTGGCGCCCACCCATACCCTTACGGATGACGTGCGCGCCGTCGGTTGCGGGGTTTACGGTGCAGATGCAACACCTACCGTCATTTCGGCCCACTAGGGGCTCGCCTAATGCCCTAGTTTCATCGGCCGATAGGTACTCGGCTGGAAGCCACCAGGGTAATCCGTAACCGATTCCGTTACTCGTCATGCCTTCAACTCCTCTGGACTCCGTAGGTTCTGGCCATGCTTGGCAAAGGACTCGTACTCCCTGCCCTGGTACTCGAACACCATCAGGTTGTCGGGGAGCGTCATTATGTCGGCCCACTCCCACCCTACGATAGTGAAGGTATAGGGCGGCTTCGAGCGGTGGACTAGGACATAGGCGTCGACAGGGGCCCCGACCTTCTGGGGCTCTACCTTGAGTACCCAGCCTCGGGAGGCCTTGACGTCCAGACGGCGCGCTATCCCATCCATTACGCAGTCGACGCTCCCCGCCCACTGGAGGTCTATCAGGTTAGGCTCCACCCCCGCCCATCGGGCGAAGGCAATCTCACCCTGCACCCCGAGAATCTCGGAGTCGTAGCCGCTCCCTCGGCGGTTGGTCGCTCCTGCCGCGCGGTTCGAGTCGAACCTGATGCGGGCGACCTCGTCGGCCAGGGCCAGCTCGTCGTCGTCCAGGATTACCTCGACCATGTAGGGTCGGCGGGTCACTTGTTGCGCCCCATCATGCGGCCGACCGAGTCGCCGTCGTCCTTGCCTGGGAACAGGGCGCCCGTGAGGTCGGTCCATGCCCCCATCGCGTCGGTCGCCAACTCCTTGAGCTCCTCGGCCTGGCTCGATAGCTTGTCGGCGATTGCGTGCCACTCGTCGCACTCCTGGCGAAGCTCGTCCCGCTCGGCGTAGATGCGGGGTGCGACTCGCTCAAGTTCGTCGGCGGTGAGGAAGTACCCTTCCCCCTTGAGTAGCTCGTTCAGGATTCCCGTGTCGCTCATCGTCCCTCTCCCTTCACTGGGGGCCCCTGGTTGGGGCCCCGCTTCTCTGGGCTTCGCGGCGGGTTCCGCGCGGTTGCGTCGCTCTGCCCGCCGTCCTTCGTCCTCGGGGCCTAGTTGGCCCTGTCCTCGTAGTAGCCCTCGGCTTCGTCCCTAACGTAGTCGCCTACGGCGGCTATCGTGCCGTTGAGAATGGCTGCGCGGTAAGCTGCGTGCCACTCGGCGTAGTTGGCGTAGTCCTCGTGGGCTGGGTTCTTCTTCTCGGGCTTGGCCTCGGCGTAAACCTTGGTCGGGGTTGTGTAGGCTGCGGCCTCGGCGGCTGCGTACGCGGCCGCGTCGTAGCCGTACTTCTCGGCTGCGGTGGTGGCGTGTCCTGTGTTGGTCATTTTCCTCGTCCCCTTCGGTTCTGGCTGGGGGCCCGTCCCCCTGCTCTAGTATCAGTATACCCATACCCACACTAATAACAACCTCATTTCTGAGATTCACGAAAGAATCTTTAGAGCCAGTCCAGAGCCAGTCCAGGGCCCGTCCAGAGTCCAGGGCGAAGGGTAGGGTTCGAGGGTAGGGTTCGAGGGTGGGGTTCGAGGGTAGGCTGCAAGCGTGAGCCCTAGGGGGCGTGTACCCCCAGGGCTCGGTGACTGGGTCTTAGGTTCGACCCTACGCGGCCTGGGCGACTGGTTCGGCGTCCGTGTACTCCACCGCCCGCCCCAGAATGTGGTCGGCGGCCTTGCCCGCGGCGCTGGCGGCGCGAATCGCCAGGTGGGTGTCGGCTGCAATCTTCGTGCGCCAGGAGTCGATGTAGGAGGCGCTCCGCTCGATGGTGGTTTCCAGGCCTGCCTCGGAGGCCAGGTACGCGGCGCCGAACTCTGCGATTAGCTCCTCCTCGCCGTACTGGTAGCTCCCGAAGTGGTCGAGCTTGGTCACTCCGTCCCGTGCCAGGCGGCCCGCCGAGCCCGTGCTGTGGGTCATCTCGTGGAAGCGGGTCGAGTAGTAGGCAGGCGCGTCGTGGAAGGCGCTCATGGCGGGTAGCTCGATTATGTCCAGCTTCGGAATGTAGTGGGCCGAATCGCCGCGGTGGAACGTCTCGGGCCCGTCCGCGTACCCCTGGCAGATGGCCTCGGCTGCCTCGATGGGGTCTTGGCTCCCGTTGCGCTCGGGCGCCTCCAGCCCGTCGGCCTGGTCGAGGTTGAATACGGGGATGCTGCGGAGGAGATAGAAGGCGCTCCGCGACTCCTGGCCGTCCGCGTCGACCTCCCGCTTGACTACGGGCTTGGCGATGATGATGTGGGTGGCGTGCTCGCCCTTGCGAATCTGGCCGCCCGCCTTGCGCGCCTGGCCGTAGGTAAGCCAGTACGGGGTCGAGTGCCCTGTCATCTCCAGTAGTGCGGGGTTGATTCCGCGGTAGCGGTGGCCGCTGATTAGGTTCTGGTGGCAATCCCCGGGCTTGTCCCAGGGCGCCGTGCCCTCGTCGAGCTTCGCCAGAATCGCGTTGGTCACCTCCTGGTAGATATCCTTGGGTGCCTTGTGCGCTGACTTCCTCATGACGCCGCCTCCTCCGCAATCGCTATCCGAATCCTCTGTCCCCAGGCCTCGCTCTGGCCCTCGCGGACTATCCGCTCCGCGTCGGCCTTGGTCGGCGCCTCGGCGCCCGCCTCGTAGGCCTCCATCCCGCCGCGCTCGTTGCGGGCGTAGTAGGTGACTTTGTACTTGGCCACTTCGTCCGCCCCCTCTACGCTGCCGCGTCCGCGGGGCTCCACTTACTAGTGGTCACTCTGCCCGAGCGGCCGCCTGCGTGCTTGGCGAAGGCGCTGGCGCCCTTGTGGCTGCGGTGCCCGCGCGGCGCCCTAATGTCCTCGGCGTACGCGGCCCTCTCGTTCCGTGCCTGCTCCGCGTACCTGGCCCTGTCGGCTGCGCTCCCTGTAGTCATTTCCTGCTCCTCTCGGCGTGGGCTCCCCGTGGCGCCCTCTAGTGTAAGTATACCCATACTAGCGCCGAATACAACCCACTTCCACAAAGAGGTTTCGGGGAGGCCTAGCGGGTCTGGTAGGTGCTGATGTAGCGGGCGCCGCACTTGAGGCAGACCCCGCGGAACGTGCCAGTCTCGGCGATGCAGGCTCGGCGGTTTGGGGCCTCGACCCTGTCGACCACGACGGCTCGGATGATGACGATGGTGCCGCATCTACGGCATCCCTGGCGGTACTCGGTCGGGAGCTCCATCCTCATGCCCCCTTGGAGTTGCAGAGCCCGCACTTGCCGTTCGGCGTCGGCATGAAGTACGAACCTCCGCAGGTGGCGCATCGCTTCTCGTCGGTATGGGCTCGGGCCCCGCGCTTGGTGTTGCGGTGGTAGTCGGGCTCCTCGTAGTGTACGGGCGGTGGAGGGGCGAACAGCTCGCCCTGCTCGACGTCGGCGGGGGCGTGGTATCGGCAGGCCCGACACTGACCCCCAGGCGCAAGGTCGTGCCCGTCCCGATTGCAGTTCCGTGTCATCGCTCTCTCCCTTCCAGGTATGCGGCGGCCCCGACTATCGCCAGGGTGAGTACCAGGATGGCGCCTACCAACTGTAATCCGTTCATCCGTATATCCTCCTTCGCTCGGTGGCTTGGAACACGTCCATGTTGAGTGTGTCGGCGGTCACCATCGCGGCGCGCTCGGATGCGTAACAGTCGGGCCCGTCCTTGGAGTGGATGCGGCCCACCCTGGGGAACACGGGGTATTGGTACTTGCCGTCGTCGGCGTACTTCCCTTCCACGCGCAGCGAGGTATCGCGTACCTCCCAGGACTTGAGCCCTGCGCGGTAGACCTTAAACGGGCCCCTAATGCCGCTGTAGGTGTGGTGAGCGCTCATGGGTAGTGTCACCGCCCAATCGCCTTGAGGAAGGCCGCTAGCGCGTCCTCCTGCGTCCAGAACGCCTCCAAGACTTCGAGGCCCTCGGTGACCGTGACTCGGTTCACGTCCTTGGCCCAGGTCGTGTCGTCCGATGCGAGGTCAAGGGCGCGGTATATATCGTCGCTGCCGACCTCGAAGCGTCGGATGATTGTCGAGTTCTTGTTGTAGCACTTGACCATGAGGGTAACGGCCATGGCTATTCGCCCCCTTCGGGTGGCGTCTCGCGCTCGAAGGCTACCCAGCGCGCCGCGCAGAACAGGTAGCCGCCGTCCTCCTTGGTGGTGACCAGCTTGCCTGGGTTGACGTCGCTCTCGCGCGTCGGGCGGCCATCCTTCGGGTCGAACAGTGGGCACCCCTCGCAGCTCTGGTGTCCGTAGTAGTAGCCCTCGTCGGGGCAGAGCCCCTTGGCGAGGTCGAGAATGATTCCCTCGGCGGTGCGCCTCATCGTTACCATCCCCCTTCTTCTAGGTCGCGGTAGGCCATCTCCCGCTGGTATGGGTGGTCGTGCATTTCGTGTTCGGTGAGCCGCGCTAGTTCCTCGGCCTGGTCGGTGGCGGCCATGCCCGCTGTGACCTTGGCGGCCGCCTCGGCTTGGGCTGCCTTGCGCTCGTCGGTCATTTCGCGCTCCTCTCGTCTGGGGCCCCCGTGGCCCTCTACTATCAGTATACCCATACTAGGGTGAAGTGTAAACATCGGTGCGGGCGGCGCCCCCGCCTGGAGGGGAAACGGGCGGGGGCGCTCCTGGCCCTGGGGCCGCCGACTCCGCGCTGGTGAGGCGCGGTCGGGGTGCCAAGCGGCCCTCGGATGGTCTATCCGCTGGAGTCTACGACATCTACGACGAGGCCGCAGTCGGCGCATCGCTTCTGCTGGTAGCAGTTCCAGCCGTGGGGATTCTCCCAGACCGCGCTCCCGTGGGTGCAGGCGTCCTGCCTGACTTTGAGTTCTGCTCGCTCCGATGCGTAGCGTTCGGCCGCGGCCTTCTTGAGTTCAGCGGCCTCTACCCTCTGGGCCTCCCAATCGTGGGCCTTAGCGGGCGCCGTGTGGTAGCACTTGGGGCAGTTCCAGTCGTATCGCTCGTCGCCGTTGCGCTTTCTGGTTTCCCAGAGCCTCATCGCGTGGCCGCACTTGGGGCAGTCGGGTCTAGTCACTTGGGCACCTCCATGACCTTGTTGCCTTCGACCTTCATGGTCACCACATCTCCCTGTCGTAGTCGCTCATGTCCTCGGCCATATCGGGGCGCCAGCCGCCCAGGCCGCGCTTCATGCGCTCGGTTTCCGCGAGGGTCACGGGCCCGCCACCCGCTACACATTCGGTGCACCCCATCGGCTCTGAGCCGCACCCGCACCCGCAGAGCGTGTCCTCGTGGGGCTCGTGTTTGGTTCCGCAGTATCTACAGTCCCTCATCTCGTCCGCCTCCTAGTAGTCGTCGTCGTAGCGTTCGCCCGCGTCCAGCGGGTCGACGTCGCGTGCGTGGCACTTGACCTCCTGGCCGCTCATGTTGTAGATGGCGTCGCAGCCTGGGCAGTCGTTGTCCATCGGGTCTATCAGCTTGACCTCGGCGCCGCAATACTTGCAGATTCCTATGTCGCGCTTGACCCGTCGACCGTAGGGGTAGTTCTCGCTCTCCACGGTCACCTCGATGGTGCGTACCTTCTCTATGAACAGCCCCATGGTTACCACTCCCTTGTGTCGTAGGGGTCGAACCCGTCATCGTCGGCCGTGGTTACGGCCATCACTCCGTAGGCGTCGAAGCCTTGCTCCTCGTCAATCCGCGCCATATCGGCTACGAACTCGTCGGCGGCGGCCTGGGCGTCGGCCGCGAAGGTGCTCATGTCTAGCACTTCCTCGGGGTCGAACTCGCCGCAGGGCTCGGCGTAGGGGCAGGTCGGGCAGGCGCCCTGGTAGGTGCGGCACTCGCAATCCGAGAGCGCCCCGTGCTCGGCTACGAAGGCCTGGGGTTCTGAGCCCCTGACCGTGTACCAAAGCCGCGCGCCCTCGTCCAGCTCCACCGCGTAGGTCGGGTCGTAGGTGCCGTCCTCCAGGGTGCGCCCCGCTTCTCCCTCAAGGGCCGTTCCGTAGGTGCCTATGTAGTGGCTCATCGTTACCCCTCCTCTCCGTCGAAGCTCGGCTCAATGTTCTCGATTCCCGACTCGCGCTGGGCCATCCGTATCTCGTCCATCGCTTCGCGGGCCGCCTTGGCTGCCTCCGCGCCGCTGAGCCCCTTGGCCTTGGCCGCCTCAAGTGCTCCGTAGTAGGCCATCGCCCGCTCGTACTCGCTGTCCTCGGTGGTGTAAATGCTCATTTCCCGCTCCCTTCGCCTGGGGCCCCCGTGGCCCTCTAGTGTCAGTATACCCACACCGCGGGAGATTGCAACGGTCTAGCGCGAGAAAGTTTAGACTGAGCCCATGAGCATCCGAGTCGGCAAGAACAACCCAGTGCTGGGAACCATCCAGGGGTTCAGCCTCGTCCCTGGGCGTGACTGTCCTGGCGGGGCGAAGTGCGGCAGGGACGGATGCTACGCGATGAAGGCCTGGCGCCGATTCCCTGATGTGAGGAAGGCCTGGCTAGCGAACTCACGCGAGGCCCGAGCCAACCCCGAGGCCTTCTGCCAGGGAGCCGCGGACTACTGCAACTCCCGCGCCCTGGACTACTTCCGACTCCACACGGCGGGCGACTTCTTCTCCCAGCGATACCTCTGGGCCTGGATGGACGCGGCCGAGGCTTCACCGTCGACACGATACCTTGCCTACACCAAGGCCTTCCGCCTGGACTATGGCGGCCTGCCCGATAACCTCGTCATCATGTACTCGATGTGGCCAGGCATCAGGGACACCGCGCCGCCAGGCCCGCGGGCGTGGGTGAGCACGGACGACCGAGCCCCTGATGGTGCCTACCAGTGCCAAGGGAAGACGACCATCGAGGTCTGCTCGGAGTGCCTGATGTGCTGGACTGGCGTGGATGTGACCTTCCCGTACCGCTAAATCAGGAATGTATAAACATACCGATACCAGCCAGGTATATGTATACTCTCCCTTTCCGCGCCTGCGCGCCTAGCCCGCCGATGCCCAATCAGAACGCATGGGTTTACCTGGCGTTTGTCAGCTAATCGGTCGAGGGTACCGTAGTAGCCTGGTTTCTCGTTTTGGGTCTACGGGCTCGTAGGGCGCCGCCTAAGCTGATTTCGTTCGGGGCGCAGAAACGCCCCCAAGGGCGGGCCGCATGGGAGCGTTTTGTATAGGTCTAGCGGTGGAAACCGACCCGATGCGCTGGCTTGTCGAGGTCGTCTTGGGCCAGGAAGTGAAGAAGCCCTGATTGTCTCACCAAGGCTCGCAGCTCCGCACCGTGCTCCTCGCGGAGCTTGTCTATGACCTCGTCGCGCTCATCGGGCGGCAGGTCGCGGAAGTTAGGCGGGCCTTGGTCGAAAGCCATCCCACGGATGAGAGCCTCTACCACTTGACTGAGCCGTATCTTTGCCACCATGCCGCACCTCCTTGCCTCCATGTAAGTATACCCACATGCAGACTGGGGCACAAACGCGGAACGCCCCCATCGCCTTCATTCGACAAGGGCGTTCCTGTTCCGCGGACTAGGCGGGTTCCTCATTCTACCCCGTGATGAACGGGCTGTCCTCTGCCCCGATGTTACGAACAACCATCGACTTGACGAGGGACGCGGCGGCACCCAACGCTGCCAGCCCAGCAGAGGCCGCACCACCTTGGAGCGAGCTCCACGAGAGGTCTGGGGCCACAGCAATAGCGGGGGCGATGGTCACTAGGAACACCTCTATGAACGTCCACATAGCGGCCTCTGCCGCCTTCTTCCAAAACGCAGTCATGGTACCTCCTCAGTCGAACTATCAATCTGCTATCAATCGGACTGATAGTTGATAGTTGGCTACGAGTAGAGCTTCTCCCACGTCTTAGGTCCAACGACTCCATCGGCCTCCAAGCCGTGGGCCTTCTGGAACTCGATGACGTGCTTCTTGGTGTCTGGGCCGAAGTCCCCATCTGCTGAGACTTTGAGCCCGTGGGCGATAAGGCGACCTTGCATCCTCTTGACAGCGGCTCCCCCACTCCCTTGCTTGATAACAGGGTTGCCACCTCCCGCAGGAGTAGAAACAACGGGTGGGGGAGTCACAGGCTGGTTGACTGGGGCCCCCGCTGGGAGCGCGAGAGCGGCGTTGTACTTGGCTATGCGGTACCACTTAGCCCCGCGAGCATTAAAGGCCGTTACGGTCGTCCTAACGACCCCATAGGCGGCACCTTTCCACTCGACTACATGGCCATCGCCCGTGAACATGCCGATATGGTGTGCCGTGCCGTTCGCATTGAGCAGGACTCCGAAGTCTCCAATCTGCGAAGGACTCGCAATCTTCGAGCCTCGATTCTTGTAACCGTCTGCGGTCGTGCGAGAGTCAGAGATACCAGCAGAGGTTAGAGCCAAGTGGAACCCACCAGAGCAGTCGGCCTCTGGGAATCCGTCCTTGTCACGGTCAGTACCCCCCTCGGCACCCCAGACATACTCGTCCGTATGGTCGGGGTTATCGGCCGCAGAATTGAGGAGGTGCAGGAATGTGTCTCTCTTTGTCATCGGTACCTCCGTTGTCGGGGGGACGACAGGCGGCGCGACCTCAGCACCGAACGCCCCCCAGTCTCCATTGACCTCGTTGGGGTCATAGTCAAGCCCACCCAGCTCGCCCCACTCTTTCTTGGCCGCGTTTCCAGTCGGCGGCGGCATAAGTTCGGTGTGCTGAAAGAGCACGCAGCCAGGCTCCTTGTTCACCCATACGGACTTCCTGTTCCCGCTGAATCCGTAGGCTTGCCATGCCTTGCTCGCGTGGCCCCCATCGAGGGCCGCTTTGCAGACGTTGTATCCACCGTAGACACCCACCCGTAGGAATCCCAACACACCCACGCACCTGTCAAGATACCGCATGACAGTGGGGAGTTGGCCCGTTGCAATCTCGGTGTCGCAGCAGAACCAGATGAACGCCCCAGAAGCTCCGAGCTTCACGAGTTCGATTTGGGCCTTCTTCGCGTCTGATGCCCCGTCCCCAGTAAGCATCTGGTCGAGGCCTGACTCATAGATAGCAGCGAGCTGAATACCCGACGTCTGGATTAGGTCAGCCTCGGCTTTGTCCATTCCCTTGCCAGACGGCCACGTCCCCAGATAGCGAAGGACTCCAGACACCCCCAACGCTTGCATTGCTGTTATCGCCTTGCTCGTGACGTGAGTGTTCGTGTCGATAACTCTGGTCATTTAGCCTCCTCGGACAACGGTTGCAGAACCAGTCGCCGAACTCGGCGGCGTCAAAGCACGGGTAGCAGGTCATCGGATGAAGTGTCCGCCCAGAAGGACGACGATTGAGACAAGCGAGCCGATAGCGCAGCCCCCTAGAGTAAACGTCCAGACCACCCACGGCTGGACGCGATTCGTCAGTCTCTCGTCTATCTGGTCGAGCCTCTTTGTGAGTGATACGTTTTGGTCCTCCATGGCCTTGAACATGCGGGCGGTCGTTTCTTGCTGCCGCCTCTCGTGGTCGTTGCCCCACTGGATAGCGTCGGCTCGGTTAGTGCGTATGACTTCCTGCGAACCCTCGAAGTCGGCCATAAGCCGCACGATGTTATCGCAGCACGCATCGCCCTCGCGCATGTGGTGTGTTGGCGCTTCCATTATGCCAGCTCACTTTCGGCAGGAACTACTCGAATCCGACTAGCATAGAATCTCTGTCTGGCGTGTCATTCTGCACGTATCCGACTAGGATGCTCTGAGTCTCAGGGTACTCGTAGCCGATGTTTTCCGCGAATAAGAGCTGCACGTTACAGCTCATAATTTGCCCATACTCAATCGTGTGCCAATACCCCCGTGTGTGGCCTGGTGGGTAGTACGCCCCGCCCATGTACACAGGCCCCTCTCCCCAGTCCGAAGTGGGAGCGTCAAGAATCACCGTGCAGTCCTCTTCACGCCAGTTGGCGCAATCCTCTATCGGGGGGAGATACTCGGCGGGGAAGTCGAACGTGTAGCTTCCCGGCATGTGAGACGGCCCCATGATAGAGAGTGACGCCTCTATTGCCTCTGGGAACGCGTAGTCGAGCGGGTTCGCCAGATACAACGCCCTAAGCGGCCAGTAGGAATAGAAGAATCTGACGTCCTTCCCTTCCTCCATAGAGAAGGGGGTGTTGGGGAGCCAGTCAGACCACGTTCCGAGAACGGGGTTCCAGTAGCTGGTCGTGGAGTATTCCCACCGATGGTCACTATCGTTTGGGATTCCGTGCTCTAGGTACTTCCACGCTTTGCCGAACCCCCAAGGCCCCAGCGTGTCAACGTAGTCGTTGGAACTTGAACTAGCTGGCATCCCATTGTACTCAGCCGTATTTTGCCACGTGTGGGTAAAGTTACCGACTACAGGAAGCATCACAGAGAATCCACCGTAAGTCACAGGGGCGAGCTGTTCCTCACCAATGAATATCGCCTGATGTGTCATATCCACAGAAGTCATTAGGCGCCCGCCCCCCCTGAGCCAGAACTACCACAGAAGCACGGGACGTTCAGGTGAACAGACGTGATATGCGGGGGGACTGCCACGTTAACCCAGACCGCTCCGCCACCGTCGGGCTGGAAAGTGCAGAGGTGCTGCGGCGCTTTGTACGCAGTAATGACTCCGCGCACAAGCCCACCACCACCACCACC
>Ga0194063_10000228_pt1 | contig 41518 bp, 31 predicted proteins | sample SepL3720m_MetaG_FD_155459 | JGI IMG/M metagenome (GOLD analysis project Ga0194063, IMG submission 155459) | Anoxic zone freshwater microbial communities from boreal shield lake in IISD Experimental Lakes Area, Ontario, Canada - Sep2016-L373-20m | ecosystem: Environmental > Aquatic > Freshwater...
TCCATTTTCAATGCAGCCTCACTAATACTTTCATCTTCGAATGCAAGTTTATTGTATACCCAAGCTGATTCAACTACCAAATTATCTTTTGAAGAAATAGTTACATGACCAAGCTCAAACACTGGACTGGCCTTAGAAGCCAAGGGACGTACTGCGGGGATATTCGAAATGGCAGCTTTCAATTCATCATTGCTCAATATTAATTTCTCATTGGGCTTCATGATAATTTTTTCTTGGCGATCTTTCAATGTTACTTCAATACTACCGCGAATCAAACTGGTTTCAATATTTTTATCGTTAGGATAACACTTAACGTTAAACGCAGTTCCTAAAACTTTAATGTCCATTTTAGTAGTATGGATTACAAAAGGTTTAGCTGGATTTTTCACCACATCAAAATAAGCTTCCCCTGTCAGCGTAACTTCTCTGATATTAGTACCAAAATGTTTATTATCATAAACCAACTTACTGTTACTATTTAACCAAACCGCGGTACCATCTGGCAATTGTATTTTGGTGCGTGAACCATTTTTAGTACTCACCTCACTTTGAGCCATTTTTTCGGCTATAGGGTTGCTGCTGTTATAAAAAAAACTAAAAAATATCAAGGCAATGACACTAACTAAGGCTAAACCAGAAAATAAAAACAAGCGAAAATGTCCTTTTTTGCTATCATTTTCTACATTCATAGAGCCTGCTTCGGCATAATCGGCCTCAATTTCAAAGCCTCTAGCCTTCATTCGATCGCAATGAAGTTGGAAAGTAGCTTCCATATACTCTTCATCCTGCTCGGTTGGGATATTCCAGTAATACTCAGTAAATTGTATAGGTAATTGATTTTCAGGACAAACCTCTAGTAACTCATCCATTTCGGATAACTCAGTTTGCGTTGCTTCGCCAGATAATTTACGGGACAATAAAGTCCAGATTCTTTCTGTATTCATATAGAAGTCTAAACGTAAGGAGACAAAAATTTATAAAATCCCCTATACCAACCTAAAAAAAATGTTAAATAATTTTTAGAAAATTTTCTTGACAGGATTTTCAAGTACCGTAGCAATTTTCTTTAAAGCTGTAGCTAATTGATTATCAATAGTTTTTACACTTATATTGAGCAATTGAGCAATTTCCTTATATTTCATACTATCCTGCTTGGCCAATTTAAAAATGATTTTGCATTGTGGAGGAAGTGACTCAATGGCTGACTCAATTTTCTGATTCAACTCATTAGAAATCAATGAATTTTCTGCATTTAAATCAGCCGTGGCAAATTCTACCTGTAAATCATCCAAAGAAAGTACCGAAGTCTTTCTGGCCTGCTGCAACCTGCGAAGGGAAGTATTTCTTACACTTACATATAAGTACATTTTCAAGTCCTCAATTTCCAGCAACTGTTTTCTTTTGGCCCAAATCTCAATAAAAATATCAGATACCACTTCCTCAGCCAGCTGCGTAGACTTAAGTATGGAATTGGAGAAGTTCTTAAGAGGTGTATAAAAATGTAAGAAAAGTTTCTTGTAAGCGGACATATCCTCGTAATCGGCTATACGTAGCTGCAATTCATGCACATCGGAACTAGTCAATGGAGCCCTTTGGGTCATAAGCAAATTCAATCTCGCCCAAATGTATATTTTTTTGTTTAATCAACAAGAGAATTTTATAAAGTAAACTGCAACATATTACACGATTTTACATATGCCAATTTTTGCCTATAAGCATTTGGCTGAAAGTCAATGATATTCATACTACATACATTACATCATACAAATGGAGGACATAAAAAAAGGGGTCAAATCACTGTTTAGAATGATTTGCCCCCATATTGCGGAGGAAGAGGTACTCACACCGCATATACTATTTTACTGATTATCAATTAGTTGTCGTTGTTCATGACGCGTCAACGTCACAAGTTGCAAAATGTTTTTTGGCAGGGCGACCGTTAATGCCAAAATCCCTCTTGCAACGGTTCAAATTTAGAAAGAATCCCGAACCTAAACAACAAATTTTTGATTTATTTTCATTCAGAATTTATACAGTATTCAATGACTTTGGCAACATCAAAAGAAATGGAACACATCGCTCCATTTTTAATGCGTAATAATTAAAACCAATGTGAATTTTTTTATAGTACTCTGACCTATGTTTTGCATAATATTTTTCGCTTTGGATAGACCATGCATTTTCTCCCAACTTTTCAGAAAGAAACCATTTTTCTAATAATCTTCCAGCTCTTCCATTGCCGTCCATAAACGGATGTATCTTCTCAAATAATAAATGTATCATAGCAGCATAGTAAAATATTTCTTTATGGGATAAATCTCTGCTTAACAACTCCTTTATGTCAAAAAATAATTTGCTAATTTCTTCTTTAACTAATTCAGGTTCTACCGCCATATATTCCACTTTCCCATTACTAAAAATACCTACTTGCTGATTTCTTAATTTCCCTTTTTGGCTCTTGAGCGACAATATGGTGTTACTTAAAATTTTATGTGATTCTAAAAATGTTGTTTGACTTAATTTGTTTTTCATTGCAAAATTATAAGCAAGAATCAAATCGTCAATTTCAGTCATTTCTTTTGGTTTCGACTTTATTTTAAATTTTTTATTTTTAAGATACGTGTCTATGTCAATGCTATTCCCTTCAATATTTGACGAATAGGTTGCTGAAGATTGAATGTAATATTCAAAATCATCAATAGAATAAGTGTTTTTTGTTCTGAAGTGATTGAACACATCAAACCAATCTATTTTTAATTCGCTTGAATACTCGTTTAAATATTCCGCTGTTAGTATTTTTAAGTGTTTACTCATTTTTTTTATTTCATTTTATTGCTATTTTTTTAACCTATTTTCATCTGTAAATTTAACTAAAATCCACTTCGTTTCAATGCACAAATCTATCTTGTCAAACCACAAAATACCCTGTCGATTTACCTTGTCCCTCTTTGGTGATGATTCCTTTTGAAACTAATTCAGCCAAAGATTTCTTTACGGTTGGCAGAGCCATGTCAAGTTTCTTAGCTATGTCGCTAGACCCGCATCCTGCATGGTTTTGTATAAAGAATAAGATGCGTTTCTCTCGTTGTGAAACAGGCTGTTCTGTTTTGCTTTCTTCTAATTTAACCAGCAACTGCTCCTGTATGTTTATCAAACAACTGATAAAAAAAGTTAGCCAATCCGTAACATTTTCACCTGGTCTGTTTCGCTGCGTTTGCATGAGCACTTTGTAATACTCCGATTTTCTACTTTCAATTTCATGCTCAAAACTGACATATTGAATCCATGAATAACCATTTTTCAATAGCAGTAAACTACCAAGCAATCTGCTTAATCTTCCATTCCCATCTTGAAATGGATGGATGCTTAAAAATTCATAAACAAATAAAGCTGCCTTAACCAAAGGAATTGTTTCCTTGTCTGAATGATACCATTCAAACAATTGCATCATGGCATCCTGTGTTTCTAATCCTGGTTCAGCAGTTCTGAACACAATTTGCTTCGTACCATCAACCAAATTGGCTTCTACGGCATTACTCACTTGTTTGTAGTTTCCTCTGTGCCAGGCATCTTTATCACCATGCAGCATCAATATTTTGTGTAAGTTTTTTATTTGACTTTCAGAAATACTGATGGATTCATAATTTTCAGCAATCGTATCTAAGGCTTCAAAATAACCGATTACTTCTTGCTCGTCTCTTTCTTCTAATTTTGAAATAGACAATTTTTCAATCAAAACGGCTACTTCATCATCCGTCATCTTTGAACCCTCAATCCTGGTTGAAGCCCCTACACTTCTTACCGTGGCAATAGATTTTAATTGTTTCAAAGAAGCGCCTTCACGCTTTTCAATAGTTGCCCAGGAAGCATCAAATCTGTCTATTTTACTTAATTCAGTCATGAGTTTCATGCCCAAATCAAGTTTCAATGTATGTATTAGTAAACTCATAAAATATCCGTATTTATTCGCAAATATACGAAAATATATCCAATTCAAACAAATAAAATATCCGTATTTATCCGTAAATATCCGAATGCAGATACGTATTTTTTTAGCACCACATCAAAAGAATTGTAACATTTGGCACATTAAAATTTAAGTAATGAATCTCAATACATTTCAGTGCGCCAGAGCGTAAATTTCATTTGCGCGTGACCCCTTGATGTTTTTTATCTAGGGGTCACGATTAAGGTACTAAAACAGGCTTCAAAATGCACTCAGACGCAAAGAACTTAAAACAAAAAAGCGTGTAAATACTTGATTTACACGCTCTAGCACTGTAGTGCATTTTCATTGGCGGAGAGCTAGGGATTCGAACCCCAGGACCTGTAACAGTCAACAGTTTTCAAGACTGCCGCAATCGACCACTCTGCCAGCTCTCCGCGGCAAAAATACGTATGAATCCCTTTCATCCCAAAAATCGGACTACTTAATTTCTTTTTCATTCATTATATTTACTAGCACAAACTCTTTCACATGGCCAATAACGTAGCTGCTATTCTCAATCGCAAGACAAAAAAAATTATCAGTATTTCACCTGAAGACACTACCCTGCAAGCTTTGCAAAAAATGGCGGACAACAATATTGGCTCTTTGGTGGTAATGAAAGATGAACAATATGTTGGTATTATATCTGAAAGAGATTATTCCAGAAAAGTGGTTTTGATGGGGAAACATTCACATGAAACACCTGTGGCCGAAATCATGAATACCGATTCCCCTATCGTGAGCCCACAACATAGTATAGAAGATTGCCTTGACATAATAACTAAAACGCATGCACGCTATTTGCCCGTATTGGAAAATGGTCATGTGGCAGGTATTATTTCTATCGTTGACCTAGTACATGAAACCAGTTTGATGTACAAAGAATCTGCCGACCAATTGAGGAGTTATATTACCAGTGCTTAATTTAATCAGCTGAATCAGGAATTTTATCTTTAATGACTACCAAGTCTTTTAAGGCAACTGTCATAGGCATGATACCCACCTGTAACAAAGCTTTCTTTCCTTTGATTTCCTTTACTATGCCTGTATTGCGGTTCTGCTTCATCTTTACTTTATCACCTACACGCACATCCCCTCCTATTTCTTCAAACTTTTCAAGTATTTTTTTCTGTTGCCGTTCTGTTGTAAATTTTTCTTTTTGATTGCTTAACAAAGCACTGATGGTCTTTACTACTGCCGACTTGTCTTCTGCTCGCCTCCACTCCACCACCATCGCTTTTAATCTTCGCTCCATATCCTTTAAATAATGCAACTTCTCTTCAGATATTTTATTCTGATGCTTCATTTTCTCTACTTCCTGCAAATGCACCTCTTTATTCAATACCCTTTGCATCTCTTTTTTCAATCTTTCATTTTCCTGCACTAATTGCCTGAGTTCACTTTTTTCTTTGTCTATTCTTTGCAAATCCTGCTCGGTACGATTCAATAATTTATCCAATGTAAAATGATCTTCATCCACCAATTGTTTGGCTTTTTGAATCAACCTTTTTTCTAAACCAATTCTTTCTGCAATAGAAAAAGTATAACTGCTACCAGGCTTTCCAACAATCAATTTATACAATGGCAATAAATTCTTTTCGTCAAATTGCATGGCCCCATTGATAATGCCTGCTACTTTGTTGGCCATTACTTTCAAATTGAGGTAATGTGTTGTAACAATACCCATACTATGCTTATGTGCCAGTTCTTCCATAATTACTTCCGCAAAAGCGCCACCTAAATTGGGATCCGAGCCACTGCCTAATTCATCAATGAAAAACAAGGTGCGCCCGTTGGCATTTTCCATAAAGTGCTTCATGTTTTTCAAATGCGAAGAATAGGTACTTAATTCAAACTCCAAACTCTGGGTATCACCGATATGGATCATCATTTGCTTGAAAATACCCATCTGACTATCGGGATGTACTGGCACCAACAATCCACTTTGCAACATCAATTGTAATAGCCCCACTGTTTTTAAAGTAACTGTTTTACCGCCGGCATTAGGACCACTGATAACCAAAATTCTTTGTTTCTCATTGAGCAGTAAATCGACTGGTATGGTAGGTTTATTGCTTGACTTATTATACAAATACAGTAGTGGATGATAAGCATTTTTTAATTGCACCAATGCGCGGTCTTGTACCTGAGGATAATGCGCATTCATGTCAATCGCCAATTTGGCCTTGGCCCGAATAAAATCATATTCTCCAGCAATGTCTGCATACCCCTTCAATAAAGCAGCGTATACGCTTAACTGTTGTGTTAGCATTTTCAAAATCCGATACACTTCTCTGCTTTCTTCATGCTCTAATGAAAAGATGGCATTATTAAGTTCTGTAGTTTCTTCGGGTTCAATAAAACTGGTACGTCTACTATCACTCTCCCCATGTAAAATTCCTTTTATCATTCTCTTTTGCTCGGCAAAAACTGCCAATACCCTACGGCCATTCATAAAACTCTCCTCAATGTCTGCCAGGTACCCCTGCTTATTCATCTTGCTAACAATGCGGTCAAACAATCTGCGTAATTCATTCCGTTTGCGATACAGATTCATTCGAATCTTGTCCAACTCCTCACTAGCCGTATCCTTTACTATTCCAGCTTCATCCAATACTTCATCAATCATTTCGCGGATGGCTTTTTCGTAATAAGAATGGTCAATTACTTTGGCCAGGTAAGGATAAGCCTCCCTGCGCTCTGAATCGAACCACCTGAAAATACTGCCGGTATTTTCAGAAAGCCTTTTAATTAATAATAATTGCTCCCCTCCTAATACAGCCCCAGGTATGGCTAATAATTTTAATTCTTTCTGAATATTCAACACAAATTCATTGGGAAAATGAAGGCCGGAGCTAAGAATGAATTTGTATTCATTGGATTGACTAAGATCTCTTTCTATAAATTCTTTTTTAGTATGAATGCGCAGTTCAGCTGCTTTTAATTTGGCAAACTCTGTACGACATAAATTGGCCAATAAGGATTTTACCTTCGCCAACTCTAACTGCAACAAAGCGGAATCTGGAAAAAATTTCATACACAAATTGCCCTGAAAGCCATTATACTTCAGTGGGCAACAAAGATAATTGATAAATGAAATACGGCTTACCGGAACTTAACTAATCCTTTTTGATTGGCACTACTTGCAATTCTTCCCAAGCTGTACTGCCATCGTTTTTTCTTTCAAAAATAAATTCGTTGCTTGTACCCAATACAATTTCAGCCGTCGTATAAATAGTACATCCATCCAACAGATGCCCACCAATGGTCTTCCCCGCACTGTCACTAACGCTGATATGTATATGCGAACCATTGACAGAAACGGTTCCTACTAGGCTAACAATTTCGAAATGTCCACTATCCACTGTCCCTTCAGGCTGATTGGCAAATCGGATATTATAGTGTGTCAGACTTCCAACGGTCGTGCTAATCCAACCTGCTTGAATGTTCTTATCCTTTACAAATTGCTGAATTGCTATTTTTAAATCCTGCCCAGGCTTTAACCTGAGAGCATAGGTAGCTGAGCTAGCCATCTTAGAATTATTTATTAAATGACAGGAACTTCCTATATAAAGTAAAATGGGAAGTAAGGCCGAAAATACCAATGTTGACCTCTTCCAAATTGATTTACTAGTGAAAATGCCCATTTCAATGATTTTCATAGAATAGTATCGTTTTTATGCTATTTTTTAATAACTAATCCAAATTAAATTTGTAGTAATTTTTCATATAAAGAAGTAATCCACAATACTGTGAAAAATCTGTGAATAAGTAGGGATAACTAGTGCCTACATTCAAAAATTCTTGTCTCCCATTCGATTATATTTGCCGCCTGACCATTAAACAAGGAACAACGTGCGCTTAAAAAGTTTAGAAATCAAAGGTTTTAAAAGTTTTGCCGACAAAACTGTAATCAATTTCGACGAAGGTATTACCGGTGTCATTGGCCCCAATGGATGTGGCAAGAGTAATATTGTAGATAGCATTCGGTGGGTAATCGGAGAGCATAAGATTAGCAACCTGCGTAGTGAGAACTTGGAAAGCCTAGTTTTCAACGGAAGCAAAAGCAGAAGTGCCAGTGGTCTCGCAGAGGTTAGTCTCACTTTTGAAAATACCAAGAACCTGCTTCCCACAGAATTTAATACGGTAACGGTTACCCGCAAATATTATAAAAACGGAGAAAGCGAATATCGATTGAATGATGTAGCCTGCCGCTTGAAAGACATCCATAATTTATTTATGGATACCGGTATTACTACCGATAGCTATGCCATCATCGAATTAGGCATGGTAGACGATATCATCAAGGACAAGGAAAATAGTCGTCGCAAAATGCTTGAACAAGCTGCCGGTATTTCTATTTACAAAACAAGAAAGAAAGAAGCGAAATTAAAACTAGATGCCACAGAACAGGATCTGGCTCGTATTGAGGATTTGCTTTTTGAAATCAATAACCAGTTAAAAACGCTGGAAAGTCAAGCCAAAAAAGCAGAGAAGTACTTTGAAATAAAAAAAGACTACAAGGAAGTTAGTATTGAATTGGCGAAAGCCGCTTTAGAAGGATTCAATATTACTTATCGTGATTTAAATGAAAAACAACAAGCAGAAGTAGACAAAAGAATTGAACTGGAAACTACCATCGCAGTAGAAGAAGCAGCACTGGAACAAGAAAGACTTGGCTTGATTGAAAAGGAGAAAGCACTACAGGTAATGCAGCATGCATTCAACAATATGCTGGATACTGTACGCAATAAAGAAAATGAAAAAAGCCTCAGTGTTCAAAGTTTGCAGTTTTTAAAGGAAAGAGAAAAAAGCCTGAAAGATTTTTTACAAAAAGCAGGTGGTCAATTACAAGGACTGGAAGAAGGCATTCAATTGACCAGTAATCAAATACAGGAAGACGAACAAAAACTGATTGAATTCGAAGCAAAATTAAATGAGCTCAAAAATGCAGTAGAAGAAAAACGCAGCATCTTTGATGATAAAAGAAGCAGCATAGATGAATTGCGTCGCCAGAATCAAAACATCCAACGCCAGCAATTTGAGGCCGAAAAGAAAGTAGCTGTTGCAGACACTTCTATTCAAAATCTACAACGCAGTATTTTTCAAATAGAAGAAGAAAGAACACAGCGCCAGGCTCAATTGCAACAATTAGAACCTGAGAAACAAGAAAAAGAAGACGCATTAGCAGATAAACGGAATTTATTACAAGAACAGCAGGAACAACAGGAGGCAACAAAAGAAAAGTTGTTACACACACAATCTTTGCTGGATGGATTAAGAAACGAACTAGCCGATGAAAGCAGGAAGCTAGACAGCAAGAAGAATGAACACGATTTATTGAAAAGCCTGATTGATTCGATGGAAGGCTATCCAGATAGTGTAAAATTCCTTCATAATAATCCCAATTGGAATCATACTGCACCTATTCTTTCTGATATCATTTATGTAAAAGAAGCATACCGCGCTGCTGTTGAAAATGTATTAGAACCTTACCTGAATTATTATATTGTCAATAATCTAGAAGAAGGATTACAAGCCATCCATTTATTGGATGAAAACAAAAAAGGGAAAGCCAATTTTTTCTTACAAGATAAGTTTACTCACTTTGAAGCACAGCATCAACCAGCAGGAACAATACCAGCCCTGAGTGTTGTGGAAATTGATGAAAAATACAGCAACTTAGCCAAGCATCTCTTAGGCAACGTATTCATTGCTGAGAATGAAGAAGCACTTCAAAATAGCAATGGCGCAGTTGTTCTAGAAAAAAATGGCAAGTATGTAAAAGGAAAATATTCTTTAACCGGAGGTAGTGTTGGAATATTTGAAGGCAAGAAAATAGGAAGAGCAAAAAACCTAGAAAAATTAGTAGAAGAAGTTGCTGCGCAAGAGCTCATTGTTATCGCTTTGAAAGAAAAGATTCAAAGTCAACACAATGAAGCCATGACCTACAATGAGCAGTTGAAAGAAAATGCCATCAACCAAACGCAACAGGAAATCAACCAACTGACCAACCTGGTATTCTCCTTACAAAATAAATTAGAGAATTTACAGCACTTGGAGCAAAGCAGCAGTATGCGCTTAGCAGATTTACAAGAGCAATTGGAGGGCAACCATGAAGCGATTGCTAGCACCAGAGAAGAACTAACTACTATTAATAATCAACTGCAAGAACTGAATAATAAATTAGAAGTTTCAGAACAAGATTATACAGTAGCAGAACTGGAATACAATACGGCCACTGGTGCTTTTAATGAAGGCAACCTACAACACTCCAAACAACAAAGTAAAATTGCTTCTTTAAAACAAGAGTTTAGCTTTAAGAGCAATCAGCTAAATGACTTGACCCTGCAAATAGAAAACAGTGATACACAGCTAACAGAAGCTAGCAATAATATAACTGTTACGAGTACACTATTAGCTGAGTTGGAAACAACGCTGGTAGGTATGTTGCAAAACAAAGAAGCGGAAGAGAAAAAACTAAATGAAGCAGATCAGTCGTATTATAATCAAAGAAATGCGTTGGCTGAAAAAGAAAGCGAATTAAGACATAAGCATAAATCAAAAGAAGGCATTGATACTATACTCAATGAAATCAAGGACAAACTAACCGACCTCAAATTACAACTGGCCGGAATGAAGGAAAGATTACAAGTTGAGTTTAAAGTAAATTTGGATGCCATCATTGATGAACCTAGAACTACCGACACCCCTTTGGAAGAACTGAAGGAAAAAAATGAAAGGCAACGCAAAAGACTGGAAAATATTGGGGAGATTAACCCAACTGCAGTAGAAGCTTATACTGAAATGAAAAAAAGGTATGAGTTTATCCTAGAGCAAAAAAATGATCTAGTTACTGCAAAAGATAGTTTGATGTTAACCATTCAAGAAGTGGAAGCAACAGCCAATCAACAGTTTTTGGAAACCTTCAATAAAGTAAGGGAGAACTTCCAGAATGTATTCAAAGCATTATTTACAGAAGATGATACAGCAGACATGGTATTGGTAGACCCTGAAAACCTGGCGGATACCGGTATCGATATTGTAGCTAAGCCGAAGGGAAAACGTCCATCTTCTATTGGACAATTAAGTGGAGGAGAGAAGACGCTTACAGCCACTGCCCTCCTATTTGCCATCTACTTGATTAAACCAGCCCCTTTCTGTATCCTAGATGAGGTAGACGCTCCTTTGGATGATGCCAATGTGGGCAAATTCACGAATATGATAAAGAAATTCAGTGAAAACTCTCAATTTATCATTGTAACGCACAACAAACAAACAATGAGTGCCGTGGATGTTATTTATGGAGTTACCATGCAAGAGGCGGGTGTAAGTAAATTGGTGCCCGTTGATTTTAGAAGTTTAAACTAGCAGGGAATCTCATTCCACTCTATATATATAAAGGCGCTGATTCAGCGCCTTTATTGTTTCCACCTACCGATGTATTATTCAATTCGGTCTGCATAATAAACAATAATTATCTGTTCAGCAGCTGTTTTTACCTGTTTGGCAAAGGCTTCCCCTTTTTCAACCAGCTTCCTTTTTTATGCCGATTTGAGCGTGCTAGTTTTACATTGTATTTATTGAATCACAAAAATCTCTATTATGAAAACAATGAAATTATTAACAGTATTGGGTTCTGCATTAGTTGGAACCGTATTACTTATCAGCTCTTGCCAGAAACAAAATATCCTTGAGGATAGTATTCCGGCAGGAAAAAGTCAGTTTAAATTATTTTTAACCGATGACCCAAGCCTTGTATTTGACTCCATTTTTATTGACATCAGAATGATAGAAGTAAAAGTAGAAACCAGTGCTGGAAATGAATTCTGGGATACCCTTTCCATTCGTGCAGGCATCTACAATATCCTTAAATTCAGAAATGGTGTAGACACACTATTCGTACATGACTATATTCCTAGTGGAGAAATTAAAAAATTGAGAATGACCCTGGGCAACAATAATTCAGTTGTTAGAAATGGTGCCAGCTTTCCTTTGATTATTAGGGATCAAAACAGACAAGTAATTATCAGTGTGGATGATATTGATCGTATAAGAGCTAATAGTTTCCAATTATGGATTGATTTTGATGGACATGGTTCTATTATCCGTTTAAACAATAATCAATATGAATTGAAGCCACGTATCCATTCTTTCAATAATAATAATAGTGGTAGACTAAAAGGAGAAATAAAACCATCTGCTGCATTACCAGCCTCCGTTATGGTCATTGCAGGTGCAGATACTTTATTAGCAATTCCAGAATCAAACGGAGAATTTAAAATAAGGGGCATCAGAACCAATACAGTAAAAGTAATTATTAAACCTACCGCTCCCTACAAAGATTCGATTATCAACAATGTAAGTATCTCTTCCGGTAGCGACCGCGATTTGGGAGATATTAGATTGCATCAATAATAGTTGAGAAAAACCTGCAGTAAAACATCGTACCTTGAAAAATTGAACCCCGGTTATACCGGGGTTTTTTATATATACATTCTCCTTATTTTTTAACCCCTAATTTAATAGGTTTTAGAAATAATCAATGTGCAAAATCTGATTCATAATCTCCTTTAATTCTTTCCATAGAAGGATTAAAGTATCCAAATTTCAAATCGGGAAATTCTTCCCGTATCAATTGCATCATTTGTTTAATGCCCATACAGCTGCCTGTTTCTGTAACGCCAATTTTTCCTAAATACCAATCCGGATCAATATTAAAATTGCGCCATTGTATCATAGATAAATTAGTTTTTTTAATTAATTTTCGCAAGGCTTCATATTCTTCAACACTATCCGTCATGCCAGGAAAAACAAAATAATTGATACTCGTCCAAACGCCGTATTTCTTAGCCACTTTCAAACTTTTTATCAAATCATTGAATGCATAGTTATTGGGACGATAATAAGGATTATAAATATGTTCCCTAGCACTATTGGTGCTAACGCGAATACTATTCAACCCTGCCTTGCACAAGGCTTCTACAGCATCGGGCTTGCTGCCATTGGTATTGATATTAATACTTCCCTTATTGGTATGCTTTCTTATTTCAATAATACTATCTCTAATAACTTCCCACATTAATAATGGTTCTCCTTCACAACCCTGGCCAAAGCTTATTAGGGGGAAAGGAGCTGTTTCCAAATGGGGTACAGTAAATTCAACTATCTCTTCGGCAGTAGGTTTAAAATTCAATCGATCTTGTGTACTGATAATGCTTTCTTCTTCGGGCTGAAAACTAATACAACCAAGACAATTGGCATTGCATGCAGGTGAAGCAGGCACGGGACACTCCCATCTGCCCATAGCAAAATTGCGTGCGGCAGGACAATGGTAGGTATTGCAACAATTCTCCATTAGGTGTTTAACCAAGCGATTTTGCGGATAATTTTTCAACAATGCTGCTGTTCCCTTTTTAATTACTTTCTCATCATAGCCTTCGCATTCTTGGCGGATATCATTTTCTATTCGAATGGCAGTAACATAAAACTTTTCATTCAGCCAACCCGCCGCTGTATAACAAAATAAAGGTAAGATAGGTGCATCAGGAGCGGTTTCATAAGCGGCAATAAATAGCCCAGTATGTGCAGGAGGTATAAAAGCAGCTACTGCCCAGCCCTTTTCGCACAATCGCATCTCGCCTGTTTCAACATCAATACCAATACCTCTTCTACCTGGCAATTCATATAAATTGCCGCCAGTAGGTAATTCTATCCAATCGGTGGTAGGAATTAACATAGCATCCCAACCCGATCTGCCAGTTACATATAGTGAAGTATCTTCGAAAATATTTCCTTTCCCGTCAGAATAAAGAATATAAGGTGATTGCGATAAACTCATTGCAGATCCGATTAATTGACCCGACCATGCTTCCATTCATTTTGAAAAACAGAGTCAGTTGCTGATTAAATGCTTTTGGCAAAAATCGTCAATTTGCTCCAGTTCGTCAATTTTTAAATTCACCCTTAAGTGGTACTCTGTTTTTTTGTTACGGAGTGTTTCAATGATGATACTATGATAATGTGGGATAATGGACTTGATCTCATCCCATCCAATTTCTGAATCTTTCAATAGATCGGGTAATACAATACCAGTGGAACGAATATTTACATTCTCTCGCTTAATTACCCTTGCTTCTCTGTGTAAAAGAAAGAAATAGCCAAAGCTGGCGATAAAATGCAATAGGGAAAACAAAGCATGGCCATCAAATGCAAGATTGACTGCAATACCAAGTAAAACAAGGGATTCAATAAACCTAAATAGCAGGTTCATTTTGGGGGATTCTGTCAACACCTCCCCTGTAAAAAAAACAAGTATCATGATATCAATAGCAATGATGCCTTGTGTAATACATAAAACAGTTCCCCCATCGTGTATACGCCATTCATGTACGGCATCTATCAAAATAGTTGCTGCAGCAATAAAATGAAGAATTTTAGCCGACCTTTTTAATAATTCAAAAGAAGGATGAATGACGGAGAGGGAGAAATTAGCTTGCATAAACAGGAGTTTTATATCTTATAGATGCAGGCAGTTAAAATTTCCATACAATCATTAATAAAAAAAGGCCGTAGAAAAATTTCTACGGCCAAACCAAAAGATTGTTTAAATATTAGTCTTTTGTAATTCCATTATTCTCTGCTGGTTTAGCAGGAGCTTTTGTTTACTCTTTTTTAGATTCCTGAGGTTTTACACTACCATCTATTGGTAAAACTTTCTTTTCAGTAACAATTGGTTTTATATCTTCAGTACTACCACTCTTTTCTATGGATTTAGTAGTTACCGGAGGAACAATTTTTTGTTGTTCCAAACTTCCACCTGTTGTATTTGCAGGATTTGCGGCCTTGTAAACTACAGGAGCAACGTCATTCAATGAAGAATTACCTTTTTCTATACTTGCATCATAACTAACCCCTTTGTTTGCTGGTTGATGATGAGAAACAGGATCAATATACTTACCTTTTTGTGCAGCAGTTTTATCCTGAACAGCAGTAAATGGATACATTTTCATACGGGCATCATTACGAACTCCTTTTACTTCCCAACTAACTTTTACATTTGGAATGTTTGTAGCAATCTCAAATTTATTGTTACTTACTTCTTTGTTAATGATTGCCTGAGCAAAAGAGCCGATAACAGTTAACTGATAACGGAAATCTTTATTGATTGCCTCAAAATAATCAGGAAGCGTTACTGTGGCTTTACCACTTGCATCGGTAGTTATGTTGCCACTGTAAAAGTTGATCACTTCATTACTTTCAGCTGCAACATGCATCAGCAGTTTATTTTCCGGATCAAGCGGATGATCCATGGTAAATGCTTTCACACCCACCACTGTAAAGTCCTGGTTTACCCACACTTTACCGGTTGTGTTGTCGATACGCATTCTTTCGCCGCCGCCGCCGCCTAATTCAAAAATTTGATAATCATCAGTAGCAGGATTGTTTCTGGTATTCCACTGGTTAACGCCTGCTTTCTGGAAACGTAAAGCTGCATCACCACTTTGTCCATCTATATCCACAACAGAGAAACTGGAGCTTGAACGGCTGCGGATACCTGTTGAACCACCATGTAACACATCCAATTTATAAGCAGGAGCCGTGGTTTCTCCGATACCTACATTACCAGTGGCATCTTGAATAACCACGCGGCTTCCACCACCACCTAATTCAAAAATTTCGAAATAATCATCAGCTGGGCGATTACGAACATTCCATTGGTTTACACCCGCTTTCGCAAAACGCAAAGCAGCATCACCACTTTGAGCATCAATATCAACTACAGAGAAACTACTGCTTGAGCGACTGCGAATACCGGTAGATCCACCATGTAATACATCTAATTTATAAGAAGGAGAAGTAGTTTCACCGATACCTACATTACCAGTGGCATCTTGAATAACCATGCGGCTTCCGCCACCACCTAATTCAAATATCTCATAGTAATCATCAGCAGGACGGTTACGCGTATTCCACTGGTTAACTCCGGCTTTTGCAAAACGCAAAGCAGCATCACCACTGGCAGCATCAATATCAACAACAGAGAAACTTCCAGAAGAGCGGCTGCGAATACCAGTTGAACCACCATGCAATACATCTAATTTATAAGTTGGATTGGCAGTTTCTCCAATACCTACATTACCAGTAGCATCCTGAATTACCATCCTGCTACCACCACCACCTAGTTCAAAAATTTCAAGGTAATTATCTGCTGGACGATTACGGATATTCCATTGGTTTACGCCATTGTTTCCAAAACGCAAAGCGGCATCACCACTAGCAGCATTGATATCAACTACAGAAAATCCAGAAGTTGAATTAACACCGATACCTGTTGAACCACCATGGTTAACCGTGAAACGATGCGTAGCTGTTGTTGTACCTAATGCAACATTAGATCCATCATCAAACAATAATGAATTACCTAATTGTGTACCTGAAGGAGTCCATTTAGGAACAAAATTTAAAGTACCAGATCCAGTTAATGCTCCACTTGAACCTACTGATTGCCAAGTAGCATTACCAGCAGCATCTGAAGTTAATACGCGATTCGCAGCTTCACCAAGGCCTTCTAATCTTACCGCACCTGTTGTATATAATGCTTGTCCGCTAGTAGTTGAAAACCGACCACCAGTGCCACTATTTGAACTACCATTCACACCAATACCAGAGGTAGAAGTAGCGTTAACAGCAATACCACTTGGAGCTGTTCCAAATACGCCCCAACCAGAACCAGATTGGCTACCCCAAACACCAATACCTAATCCACCAGTACCATTATTTATACCTCTAACACCCGTTGAAAAACCTCCAGGAGTAGTCGAAGAAATTGTACCACTGATAGCAGTAGCACTTGCATCCTGGCTTGCACTGACTCCTGCAATTGCACCAGTGGTTCCTGTAGTAGAAGAATTGGTCATTGAAATCAATGCATTGGCTGCATCTGATTGTGTTTTATTGATAGGGAAAGTTATTTTTTGTGTAGTAACAGCACCATCAGCTAGTTTACCAGTAGTAACCACTAATGGAGCAATCACTGGATTAGGATAAGTACTTCCTAAAAGATCGCCACCTGCAGTTCCGATAGGCGTTGCACCTGCGGCATTCATAGCATAAGGTACACTCACTAATTGAGTGGTTCCAACATTGGTATAATTGGTTCCCCCAGCAGGATCAATTTCTACTTGCAAATATTTTGCACCACCACCCGTGCCCCAGGGTACCCCTGCAATGGTTCCAACAGTAGTAGTAGCACCAGGGCCACCCACCACTACATTAAATAAACCAAAAGCATTGGTTAATAAGGTACGTGTTTCGCTATATACCACGGTACCACCTACTGAATTTAAAATACTTAATTTCAAGCCAATGGACTGATTGGCCAATACATTGCCTACTGCATTGCGAGCTACGCCCTGATAATTCATCAGATTGGGGGCTTGCGCAAAACCCAAAAGAGCTATGAAGCTAACCATCAATGTAAATAATAATTTTTTCATGTTTACGTTTTTTGTTGATAGATTTCTTTTTGATTAGGGAGGTGATTTATTTGACTTTAATCACCCGATAAGAACTGTTTTTTGCCACAGAGCCTGCAGCAGGTACTAACTGAATTTTTAAGAAATAAGCTCCGGAAGGATAGGGCCCGAAATTCCATTTCTCAATTCTTTCTGTACCATAATAATCGAATTGACGATTGGAAACCAGTTTCCCGGCTTCATCAAAGAGGGTCATGGTGACCTTCCCTTTTTGCTTGCTCATAAAATCAATTTCTAATTGATTTTGAACAGGGTTCGGTAAGATTTTTATTTCTTCTGCCCCCCAATCACCACCAGTATTATTTGCGCCTGGATTGTGTGTGCCGGGCTGCAAAATACCATTGGTCACTTTCAGGTTTCCTGAAGCTTCCATGGTCTCGATGGCCATGGCTTCTCCAAAACTCCAATCAAAACGATAAAAGGTGAAGAAATTGGTTCCACCTGATGCGTTGAAAGTAGCTGGACTAACTGATGCTTGTGAAAAGGCTTGTGAAGTGATAAAAAAACCTACCGCAAGAAATAAGATTCTTACTTTTTTCATGTTCGGTTTTGGTTTAGTTTACTTATTAAGTTAATGTATAACTAAAGTAAGCAACTTTTTCTTACCATACAAATTTTAATATAATTTAATGTAAAATTAATCGAAAAGCTGTGAATTAGCTAGTTAGATTCTATTAAAAATCTATGTATAAGAAGGAATTGATACAATTTCAGTAAGTGGCAATTAGATGGGACTGACAGTAAGCATTGAATTCATTTTCAATATCAAGTAGCCCTCTTTTAATTTCTACCTGCAATAAATGATTATCTTTTCTATCAAGGGTCAATAAACCATCCTTTAAAATAATATTCTCATATTGACTCCAACTGAATTTATCACTGCCTAAAATTTTATTCAATTGTATTGCTTGATCATTAAAAACAATTGTAGTGTTTTTGTTTTTAACATACAACGATAATAATACAATAGCAATTAGAAAAGGAATAGCTAAATAAATTCCTATTATCCACCAAACTATGCCGTGAATGATATAGCCGATAAAATGAAGGCGCTGAAAAATGGAAGGCTGTTTACGGTAAAAGGTAAATAGTAATAATAAACCTGCATAAAGTACAATGGAAGTATAAATACCCCAGCTATTGTATTTGGCCGAGCCGAATAAAGAAGCCAGTGTTACAAGCGTCCAATGAAGACTAAAAAGAAACCAAAAAAACAATCGGTACGCGCTTTCATTATTGTCCTTTAATATAAGCCGGTATTCCATCGTTTTAATTGTTGGCTGCTACTAATAAATTACACAATTTGAACAAGCACCTAGCACCTACATTTTCATCCCACTCATCTTGGCTAACGCCAATTTCATTTAAATCAAATCCAATTAATTTTCTTCCACTTAGAAGGAGGCGTTTGAATAAATAAAACACCTGGCCTGTTTCAAATCCACCCTGCACGGGGGTGCCAGTATGTGGACATAATTTGGGATCTAAGCCATCAATGTCAAAACTGATAAATACTTTTTCAGGCAAACGGTCAATTATTTCATCTGCAATAGCCTTCCATGTTTGACCTTCATACTGCCGCTCCTTGATTTCTTTATCGAAATAAGGAATGACTCTAGCATCACTATTGCTGATATAATTCCATTCCTCTTCACAATATTCCCGAACGCCAACCTGTATTAATTTTTTCAATTGAGGAATCTCTTCGAGTGCATTGTACATCACAGAAGCATGAGAGTATTTAAACCCTTCGTAAGCCTTTCGAAGGTCACAATGTGCATCAATTTGTAGGATTCCGAAATCGCCCTCTTTTTCAGCAATTGCTTTAAAATAACCCAAAGAGGTGCTATGATCGCCGCCTAATAAACCAACCAATTTGCCTTGGTCTAATAAGTCCTTGGTATGTTGGTATACCCAATTGTTTAAGAAAATGCCCCCTTCGTTAATTTCCTTTAAACTTTTGCACATGAACTTATTATCTTCCACTTTTTCATCATGGGCGATATAGTTAATATAGAGCTCTGCTTCTTTTCGTAAATAGTCGCTCTTCATCAATACCTTTTTGTCGGGCTCTCGCATAAAAAACCCTTTCTTCCAAGCATCCATAACATCTGGATCATATAGGTCTACCTGCAAAGCAGCTCTTAATACATGTTCTGGGGCTCTTGCTGTACCTGCATTATAACTAACTGTCACTTCCCAAGGAACAGGAAGGATTACCAATTGTGCATCTTCTTCAGAAAAGGGTAAACCGAAAATATTATTATTGGGATTACTCACTCCATTTTGGTCAAATTTCGATAGATCAGTCATATCATTTTTTCTTAAAACGTATACAAATATACTTTAGTGTAAAAGATTTACCCTCATTAAGGGAAAAGAAGTTTTTTTTTAACACCAAAACAAATACTTTTTGAGTTATCTTTGTATCAAATACAAACAATGAAAACTTCCAGTATACTTACATTGATTTTAGTGGCTTCTGCCATTGTAGCGCTCATGATTTTTGGCTTTTCTTCAGCTGATTTTTCCACTTATGAAAGCATCGTTTCCGCGAAACAAAAACCAGGAAAAACGGTAACCATTATTGCTAAATTAGATACTTCAAAAGAGATTGAATATTCTGAAAAAAATCCCAACTACCTTGTTTTTTACATTACAGATAGCTTGAATGCACAATCTAAAGTGGTCTATCATGATGCCAAGCCTACTGATTTTGAAAAAAGTGAAAAAGTGGTTTTAAAAGGAAGTATGCAAGGGGATGTGTTTGAATGCAAAAGCATTACACTGAAATGCCCAAGCAAGTACAAAGACAATAAAAGCCAGTTGGAAAAATCAATCAATGATGGTGGTCAGAATACCAGCCCTGCCCCTGCTGAAAATACAACTTACCCTGAGAAAGCACCTGCCGCAAAAATGTAACCGTTTTAACTGACTAGTGAAATTCATATATGAAATTTGAAGGAGAACATTTATTACCAGGCCAGATTGGACATTTGTTTGTTATTCTCGCCTTTGTTGCCTCATTAATGGCCACTTACTCGTTTTTCAAAGCGAGTTTTGTAAAAGACCTCAATGAAAGTAAACAGTGGTATCGCTTTGCCAAAATTTCCTTTGTCGTACAAAGCCTTTCGATATTTATCATTTTTGGCCTTATCTATTTTATCTGCAGCAATCATTATTACGAATATTTATATGCCTATAAACACAGTAGCAAAGAACTAGAACCGAAATATTTATTAGCTTGTATCTGGGAAGGACAAGAAGGCAGTTTCTTACTATGGAGTATCTGGCATAGTATTCTTGGATTGTTTTTAATTTTCAAGCCAAAAAGTAGCACCTCCTCTGAACTTGAAAAACCGGTATTGGGTTTTATCAGTATGGCCCAAATCTTTTTATTCCTAATGATATTAGGCGTTTATTTCTTTGGTGTAAGAGTGGGTAGTAACCCATTTAGCTTAACGAGAAATGAAATCCCTGGCCCTATTTTCTCTCAACCTAATTACCTGAGCTTTATTACTGATGGAGTTGGATTAAATGTTTTATTACGCAATTACTGGATGGTGATTCACCCGCCAGTTTTATTCCTTGGCTTTGCAGCCACTATCATACCCTTTGCTTTTGCCTTTAGCAGTTTGCTGACCAAAAAATACCAAGATTGGGTACAGCCTGCTATCCCCTACGCCCTATTTACTATTTGTGTACTTGGAGTAGGTATAATGATGGGAGGCAAATGGGCTTACGAGTCCCTTTCTTTTGGTGGATATTGGGCATGGGACCCAGTTGAAAATGCCTCCTTGGTGCCTTGGATGATTATGGTAGCCGCATTGCATACCATGGTGGTTTATAAAAGCACCGGACATTCTTTGAAAGCAAGCTATGTTTTCTCTATCCTTAGTTTCACCTTCATACTATACTCCACTTTTCTTACCAGAACAGGTGTATTAGGCGACACATCGGTACATGCTTTTACGGAAGAAAATATGGTTGTAAAAATTATGTTGCAATTATTGATGGCTGTTTTCACCCTCCCTCCCTTCTTTTTATTTTTCAGTAAATACAAAAAAATACCCACTGAATTAAGAGAAGAAAAATCCAATTCAAGAGAATTTTGGATGTTTATTGGAGCTGTGATATTGTTCTTGGCTTCCCTCTTCATCATTGTAAAAACATCGGCTCCTGTTATCAATAAAGTGTTTGGCACCAACTGGGCTCCCCCACAGGAAATAGAATATAGTTATAACAAGGCCATGGTATTGGTAGCCATTATCATTGGTATCTTGACTGCCATCACACAATTTTTCAAATACAAAACTAACCCTGCCGAATACACGCTAAAAAGAATTGCGCTGATTACCTTGGTGGCTTCATTGATCACAGTAGTCATCGCAATGTTGTATCCTATCAACTACACTAAATTTGGCAATGGATTTTTAATTGCAATTTACCTGGCCATGTTTGCAGGTATCTATGCAGTAGTAGGGAACGCCGTTTATATCTGGACAGGCATTAAATGGAAATGGAAAGTAGCCGGTGGTTCTGTGGCACATATTGGATTCAACTTAATGCTGGTAGGCATGCTCATCTCTTCCGGCAACAAACAAATTATTAGTGATGCCAGGGCCAATGGAATTACCCTTGCAACTGGCAAGGATCCAATGACCAAGCAACAGGATAATCCGCAGGAAAACCTTACCCTTATGCGAAATGTCCCAACTCGAATGGGGCCTTACGAAGTAACCTATGTAAGGGATTCTGCAGGTCAGGAAAAAAACCGCAACTATTATCAATTACTTTTTGAAAGAAAAGACCCTGTCAGCAAAAAGGTTACAGAAAGTTTTTACTTGATGCCGGATGTTTATCAGATGAAGGATAATAATATGAGTAGTAATCCGGATACTAAAAACTATTCAACCAGGGATATATTTACCTATATCTCCTATACCGTTAATAAGAACACCGATAAGGATACCACACAATTTAAAGTAAGCGAGATGGCCATCGGAGACACGATCCTTTACAGCAAAGGCTGGATCATTTTGGATAGTGTTTCTGGCAACCCTACTCATTTAAACTTCCCTGTTGGTGAAAATGAAAAAGTATTACAAGCCTATCTAACATTGAAAAACAAGGATAGCATGACCTTTCATGCTGCACCTGCCATTGTAGTAAATGAAACCAATGGAAGATTTGTTGATGACACTTTGTATGCACAAAACATGTACTTGAATTTTAATGGTGTGGCTGAGCAAAGGAAAATAAGAATTGGCGTTAAAGAGTCTGATAAAATCCTTGACTTTGTTACCCTCAAAGCATATATTTTTCCCTATATCGTTTTAGTATGGGCCGGATTGATCATTATGGCATTGGGTACATTAATGAGCATGGGACAAAGGGCTAAAATTTCTAATGGCCTTTTATGGGCAATTTTGATTTTTGTAACTGGAACGCTCTCCTATATGTTTCTGTTCGCAAACTAGTAGCACAATCCAACTTAAGCTGCCGGATTACTTTTTCTAATTTTGGAAGCTGATTGCTATACTGTTGCATACTGTCGATGAACGACAATAAGTGACTGCTATCTTTCAGCATGATTTCCTTTGACCAAATTGGCACTTGGTGTATGAGTAAACTATCACAACACCTGGTAGTAGCCAAATAAGCTGAATCTATAATAGCTTCTGTTTGCGCATCCAATTGGGCCATATCAATTTCTTTTGCAGTATCTGTTGCAGATCTATTACAGGCGTTAATAAATACCAAAAAAATAATCAACCCAGTACAAACAGTGTTTAGTTTAAGCATCTTTGTGGTGTAAATAAAATAGAAATTGTAAATTTAATGCATTGAGTAAGTCTTTAAATAATATCATTGCGACAATTTATTTCCTACTGATTTTTTTACTGATTGGGAATGGAATAGCTGCGCAACAAATTATCAGTAGGGATACCATTACAAGTTTTGCTGTTATTTACAATGGAGATACCATTGAAGCAAAAGAATTAGCTACTGTATTTTTCTACTCAAGGGGGCATCATTACGAAGCTCAAAGAACCGCTGCCTGGACTCGATTAAGAAATGCGATTTATGTTACTTATCCTTATGCAAAAAGAGCGGGGGCTGTATTGAATGACATCAACGCTAAATTGAACGCTGTCAACAATGAGGAACAACGCAAACGATATATCAAAAGCCGAGAAGCTGAGTTAAGAAAAGAATTTACAGACCCATTAACCAATTTAAGTATTTACCAGGGGAAAGTATTAATGAAACTTATTAATAGAGAGACTGGCAACAATTGCTTTAATATCATCAAAGAATACAAGGGGGGATTTACCGCGCGTTTTTATCAAACGGTTGCTTTTTTCTTTAGCAGTAATCTAAAACAACCCTACGACCCCAGTGGTGAAGATGCAGAAACCGAGAAAATAGTACAAGAAGTTAAAAGAATGTATGGTATTTAATGATATTGCTAATTAAATGCTATTTCGGTCCTTTTTATGCCCCAATGGGGATTTACTTCGTAAATTCGCCTCCTCAAATCTCAAATGAATGAAATTAGACTTACTCGCTTTTGGAGTACACCCCGATGATGTAGAATTAAGCTGCGGGGGCCTGCTATTGAAAGAAAAACTCAATGGTAAAAAAACTGGTATTATCGATTTAACAGAAGGGGAATTAGGTACTAGAGGCACTGCTGCTACCAGGCGTTTAGAAGCTGCTGCTGCTGCCAAAATTTTAGGGGTTGATATTCGAGAAAATTTACAAATGGCAGATGGCTTCTTTAGCAATGACGAAGCGCATCAAAGAAAAATCATTCAATCAGTTAGAAAATACCAACCAGAAATTGTGCTATGCAATGCAACAGCTGACCGTCACCCAGATCATGGGAGAAGTGCCAAATTGGTTTCAGATGCTTGCTTCTTAAGTGGTTTAATGAAAATCGAAACCACAGACAACAATGAAAACCAAGCTGCTTGGCGCCCTAAATACGTTTTGCATTACATTCAGGATCGGTTTATAATGCCTAACTTCGTGATTGATATTTCTAATGAGTTCGAGCAAAAATTAGAAGCTATCAAAGCCTATTACACGCAGTTTCATCAATCTGGTGAAAATGGCCCTACTACTTATATCAGTACGCCTGATTTTTTCGAAAGTGTAATTTATCGCCATAAATGGTTTGGCAAAATGATTGGAGTGAAATATGCAGAAGGCTTCTTGTCCGACAAAATGATTGGACTAGAAAATTTAGATGCACTCATTAAACAAAATACTTAACAATTGCTGCTCATTAATAACAGAATTTAAATAATTATTTACAATGTCAACACCGAAATTTTTAAACGTTCAGGGATCTCATTTCCACCAGGAATTGAAGAGAAGAGTAAGCAAATACTTTGAAGAAACGCATAAGTCGATGACCGGAAATTTTAGCTTATATTTTAAAGCTATCCTATTTTGGTCATGCTATATTTTCTTATACATTCATGTACTGTTTTTTTACCCAGCAACCTGGATAGCGATTGTAGAATGTGTATTGATGGGAGGCCTTACTGCTGCGATTGGATTTAATGTGATGCATGATGGAGGCCATGGCAGTTTTAGCAAAAGTAAATTTTGGAATAAAATAGCTGCCTTTTCTGTAAATGCTTTGGGTGCAAGTGCTATTATGTGGAATAACAAGCACAATATTATACATCATACCTACACCAATATTGATGGCGTAGATGATGATATTGAAATTCGCCCTTTACTAAGGATGTGTAATACACAAAAAAAATATTGGATACATAAGTATCAACATATTTATGTATGGTTTTTGTATACACAATTACTGGTCATTTGGGTATTTGCTACTGACTATACCAAGTATTTCAAAAAAAGAGTAGGCACTATACCTATTAAAAAAATGTCGATTGGAGAGCATATCGCTTTCTGGACAGCAAAGGCTTTATATTATTTTGGAATGATTGTATTACCCATCATAAAAATTGGTTTTGTAGAATGGATGGTAGGGTTTGCAATTATAGCTATGGTAGCAGGATTTATATTAAGTGTGGTTTTTCAATTAGCACATACCGTGGAAGAAACGGCGTTTCCAGTACCGAATGGCAATACCAATAGAATAGAAAGCGAATGGGCTATTCATCAAATTCAAACAACCGCCAATTTTGCCACCAAAAACAAATTGATTTGTTGGTTGGTAGGGGGATTGAATTTTCAAATTGAACATCATCTATTTCCTAAAATTTCGCATGTTCACTACCCTGCCATTAGCAAAATCATCAAACAAACCTGTGAAGAGTTTGGCGTTAAATACATTGAATATAGAAAAATGAGGCATGCGCTGGTTTCTCATGCTACGCACCTAAAGAGAATGGGTAATATCTAATTCACTATTAATTTTCTCACTGCGGCCTTTTTGTGTGAATACATTTTTTAGTATAACCGTATGCGTGAGTAAGCCAGTTTCCTTATACAGTACTCTTCCACCAGCATCTGCAACCCAAAGCGATTTTATCCAACTGTTCTTGGATTGAATTTTCACTTGCTCCTGTAAACTGATTGGGTCGGGCATTATTTTTATCTCCTTATCAAATGCTAAATCTATAATGCCAGTTGGACTACAGCCAAAAGGGTCAACCGTACAGGTTCGTTGCTTATTAACGCCCGTAATATTGTTATAGGTATTCTCAAAATCAGTTCCCCTGGTACAAATTCCCTTTAGGTAATAATCTAAAAATGGCAATAATAAACTTTGTATTTTATTAAAAACAACACTTGAATTAATTGTTGAATTATTGCAACCCGAACTAATTTGACCAAGCACACAAGTGAAATCATTGTTGCCGAAATGACAATGTAACCCATTGATGATATCAATATAGGTTTTACAGGTATAAGGTATATTATTATACATCCGCAATTGATTAGAATCGGGCACAATACAATCGCTGGTACCAGCGAAAATCAAAGCAGGTTTTTGAACAGAAAAAGCAGCCGACTTAGCGCTTGGGTTAGTTTCTGCAGCAGCAAAATTAAAAAGGGCATTAATTGAAGTATTATTCAACATGGCCAAAAAACTGGCACCGCCACCCATACTATGTCCGCCTGCAGCAGATTTATTCATTACCCTTCCAAACAAGAAGGAAGCAGTAGAATCAGTTAAAGCAGTAATTCGCTGACAGAGAAAGGCAATGTCTTTTCCAAAGTCTGAATGATTAGGGCTTAGGCTACCTTCTGTAGTAGGAAATGCCAAGATATATCCATACTGTACGAGACTATCCGCCAACCAGCGATAAGCACTATAAGGCATCACAAATCCATGTCCGAATACAATCACTGGAAATTGCGCTGTACCATTGGCAATTGGCACTCCATCTCCTGATGAATTTGCCGGGTAATATAACACTGTATTGACAGAACGATTGCCTCTTGCTGCATCAATATAAATCGAACTACGATATCCGATCATATATGTTTGAGCTGTTACAGTACCGAGTAATAAGGTAAGTAGTATTAGCAGTAGTATGCGCATGCCATAAATTTATAAAATCTATTTCAAACAATCTGGTCAACCCGATTATAAAAAAAGTGCAACCCGAGAAGGATTGCACAATATTAAAAAAAATGAAATTTAAATTTTAGAATAAATAATACGGAGGCGCATCTTGTAATTAGCATTTGAGCCACTACCCACTTTTACCCTACCAATCGCAAAACTATTATAATAGGGAATTCCGATATTGGAATATTGCGGATAAGCGAAACTGTTCGGTGCGAATAAGCGCATTTGGTAATTGGTAGTATGCTTGGTTACAATTTGCTGTACATATCGAGTAATATTGATATTGTATGCCTTAACGGGCACAGCAGCCACAATCTTATCTTGTGAATATCCACCAAAATAAATGAGGTCAATAGTGCCTGGATAAAAAGTTGAAGACAATTTAAAATCAGGATCATACCCAATAGATGGATTAAGGTCAAAATAAATGGGCTTCCATTTATTCGTGGTACCAGTATCTTTCAAATCCAAATATAAATAGGAGGGAGGCGTTAACAGCGCATCCACTGCAGAACTGAAAGGAACTTGCTCAACAATGATTTCTGCACGGTGAACAATACGATTGGTTAAAGTAGACAATGCAGGTATACTCAAATTGGCGTAAGTGCCAGGTCCTGCTTGTAAATAAATAGCATCTGAAGCTGGAGCACTCACCGCGGCACCTGTTCTATTTCTGATAACATTATTACAAGTAGCAGAAGGATAATTGAAGGTGCTTAAAAAATTAGTACTTAGTTTAAAAGAAGTATACGCTGTATCAATAGCTCCTCCATTTTTCTTTCTATAATGTATTTCTAATTTAGTACTGGTATCGGCGAGGTTGGTAGAAATTAATCCATTACCCCCTGTGGCCAATACTGCTATCCCATTTTGAAATGCCCTAAACAATGAATCGGTACGAAAAACACCATTAACTGCGGTATCGTTGTTCTTGCTAAAAATAGAATTGGCAAATGAGGCAGACAATGGAATTCGAATTTGAAATCTTACCGAATCTCTTTTATTAGCATATTTAACCCAGTTTTTCAATTTCTTAATATCCAAACTAAGGTTACCAATGGTTGCACCTGTATTTGGCACATAGGCAATATTTTTATCCTCATACAAGGAATCCCACTTGCCATTATTGGGTGATACTTCCTTTACAATTAAATTAATAGGTTGCATAGAATCACCCCAAAAGCCTTTGTAATTCATACAAAGCACAATTGAATCAAATCCAGTTCCAGAAGCCAATGTATTATTAATGGTATCATTTGCTTTACCGAAATAAAAGGGGTAGAATACAGGCTTTAATTGCATGTATACATTAGCAGTAGTAGTACCAAAAAGTGGATCATTTGAAATCATTCCCAACACATGATCTTCCGATCGAGTAATAGTAGGCGTATCGGTAAAAATACCTTGGGTGGTATTGATGGTAAGGATCGTATCAAAAGTGGTAACATTGTCAACAGCAGGAATTAAATCGCTGCCAATATCTGTGGTATCTAATTTGGAACAACCCCAGCTAACAATAATTACAGAAAATAGTATCCAAACAGGCGATAAAAGTCTTCTTTGCACAGAAATATAATTTTTATAAATGGGTAGTTTTTTCCTAGCCGGCAAGGTCGGTATATAATTGCAAATAGTCTGTTAAATCACTTTCTTCATTGTATTTAAGAATTTTTTTACCCTTGACTTTGCTGAATTCATCCAATAGTTTCTTGTCTACTTTTTCAGCACCGAAACTGATTCCATCTGCAAAACTAGCTCCGCCTCGGAACATGGCCGAATTGGTTGTTTCCTTAAAAAATTCTAATTCCTTTTTAGTAACATTATCATTGATGGTAGCCAATTTAAGAAACTGGGCACCCAATTTTTCTTTGAATGTATTTTGACCAATGGTATATACAATCTTACTATTACTAAATACTGGCTCTCTTTTATAAGCAGTTTTTATAAACATGGGAATCAAGCCAGTCATCCAACCACTACAATGAATAATGTCGGGAGGCCATCCAAATTTTTTCACCGTCTCTAAAGCACCTTTGCAAAAAAGAACAGTACGCAAGTCATTATCAGGCATCCACTTTTCCTGCTCATCATGAAAAACAGATTTGCGCTTGAAAAAGTCCTCATTGTCTAAGAAATATACCTGTAAACGAGCGTTGGGCAATGAAGCCACTTTAATAATCAAAGGATAATCATCACCATCAATGGATACATTAATACCAGACAACCTGACTACTTCATGTAAACGATGCCTTCTTTCATTAATAACACCAAAACGAGGCATGATACACCTTACTTCCAGTCCGGTATCGTTGCTCTTAACCGCCAGTTTGTTAATAATTTCGGCAAACTCTGTCAATTCCAAGTAGGGTGACATTTCGTTTGCAATGAATAATATCCTTTTCTTTGTTGACATTTGTAGCTTGATTACGTGGCAGTAAATTTTGAATCGGGGCTGCAAAGGTAATAAAATATATCTGAAATTCAATAGCAATGAGCCTTTGAAGGGTCTTTAGCCTTTTTGTGATTATTTTAAAAAAACAGCCGATTTTGTAGAAAATCACATTAAAGTGAGGGGAAAATCTGGTAAATCAGGAGTTTTCCTAAGAAATATGTCCCTGTAGGATGCCCTAGTTTTAAACTATAAAAATCCAAATAACTATCAGGCCTTACCCTTTACCATCTGTTCGAGTCCTTACCCAGTTTGATAATTCCTTTGATTACATCAGCAACCCTATCAATTTGGAGTTGCAGTTCGATCTTCGGGAAGCCGCAGGTTGCTAGATCCTTTTAACCAGCAGCGCCCTCCTATTTGTTTCGCCGATGCTAAAAATTTTGCGGAACTGCCGATTTGGATGGTCAACAATCCTACTTATTTTAAAGACCATTTCTTTAGAAGAACTTAGATTGATTGACAATATAAGTATCAACCATAAGGCAGTATATTTGTAAAGCATGAAAAATCGCATCATTACCTTATTGAAATATGGCATTTTTCTAGGGCTTGGTATTTTTCTGGTATGGTGGCAGTTCAGTAAAATGACGCCTGCTCAATATGTTCAATTTAAATTCGCTTTGAGCAATGCCAATTACAAAATCATCCCTTTAATTATTGGCATGTCATTGGCTAGCCACTTAAGCCGTTCAATGAGATGGAAAATACTCATTGCTCCATTGGGCTATAACCCTTCCCTTTTCAATACGTTTGGCACTACCATGATTGGTTACCTGGCCAACTCTTTTTTTCCAAGATTGGGAGAGGTACTCAAATGCACTTTACTGGGCAAATATGAAAAAATACCGGCTCAGAAATTATTAGGTACTATTTTAGTTGAACGCATATTCGACTTGATTTGCTATGCCCTATTCATTTTAATCACTGTACTGGTACAATATCAATTAGTAGGCGATTTTGCAAAAAACCAACTCAACCAAATTGCTCTTCAAAAAAATGGCCTACCAATTTGGACGAAGGCAATGATATATCTAGCCCTACTTATTGGCATTATTTTATTGCTTCGTTTCCTATTCAAAAAATATAGCAATAGTAAATTGATTAATAAAACAAAGACATTCACCAATGGATTAAAAGAAGGAATTGCTACTGTGAAAAAATTAAAAAACAGGAGCTGGTTTTTATTTCATACAGTTTTTATTTGGTGTATGTATCTGGGGCAAATTTATATTGGATTTAGTGCCATGAAGGAAGTGTCACATCTTGGTTGGGATGCAGCTTGTGGAATTCTAACGCTGGCTACATTGGCCATGATTGTAACACCGAATGGATTGGGAACATTCCCCGAAGCAGTTTTATTGGTGTTGGGACTATACAATATTGCTGACACCTATGGACAGGCTTTTGGATGGCTGATGTGGGGAACCACTACCTTTATCATATTGTTATTTGGAACTATCTTCTTGTTCCTGCTTATGTATTTAAATAAAAAGAAAGAGATTGAAAGCAATAGCACATATTCCTGAAAAAATCTACAGCCTGGCTAGTTTACAACCGCAGCTAAAGCGTTGGCGACTGCAAAACAAAAAGATTGTTTTTACCAATGGAGTATTTGATATACTCCACCGAGGGCATATTGCTTCACTCAGTGATGCGGCCAGCTATGGTGATATATTAATTGTGGGGGTCAATACCGATGCTTCGGTTAAAAGATTGAAGGGGGAAAGCCGACCAGTGAATGACGAGGATAGCAGGGCTTTATTATTGGCTGCCCTGGTCATTACTGATGCGGTGATTTTATTTGATGAAGATACTCCCCTACAATTAATTACTACTATACTACCTGATGTATTAGTTAAAGGAGGAGATTATAATCTTACACAAATAGTAGGTGCCCAAGAAGTCATTGACAATGGCGGAAAAGTTGAAATCGTACCGATCGTAGAAGGGTTTTCAACCACCAGCATCATAGAAAAAATGAAAAGCCATCACTAGGGTTGTGCAAGAGTGGTAGGCTTAAATCCTTTTTTTGCTATGGTAGTCAATTCCTTTCCAATGCCCACAATCGAAATAAAATTCAATGGAAACTCCAGAAGTACATGTGTAAAACTCAAGAAGAATAACCATTGTAATCCTACTTTATAATTGTAAGCATACAGCCCAAGAGAAATCAACCAAATTATTATCACTGCCACAAAACGCATTTTGGGCACTTTATGCCAGCGAATAACTTCAGTCTTGCTAAACCAATTGAGGTAATGATAGGTATATGCAAATGCGATGAACCGAGTAACGATGACGCCTGCCTGTGAATGAAAAACCAATTGAGACCATTCTGCATTATAAAAATTTCTGTATTGTTCATTGCTGATAATGCTAGCGGGCACTTCCCCAATTTGTTTATTTAAAAAACCACTTAGAATTTCTTTATTTAATCCAAAAAATCCATTGCCTGAAAGCGCATCACCATAGGCTTCTTTTCCATAGGCAGTAACTGGTATAAAACTTTTATCAGTAAAAAGAAAGAACAATAAAAGGGGACATATAACCAATACCACAACGCTCCAAATACCAGCAACACTTCTACTCTTCAATGCCCCAAACAACATAAAAAATCCAGTGAAAACATATACATGAATAAGGGTTGGTACAAAAGAAGTAAGGAGCATCGTTAATATCCCCTCTTTGCCGCCCTCGTCTAACTGGGCATTATAGAGTTGCCCATAAATACGCAATGCCAGAAAAAACACCAGGGCAATGCCCACAATTTTCAGCAAATAATTTTTTACAAATGCTACTATAATGCCACTAAAGAAGGCAATGAACAATAATTTTTCATAAATATTCCAACTCGATGCCATTTCTCTATTTTCAGCTGTATCATATGGCCACCAATGGTAATAAATAGAAAAATCCCAAAGACTCAATACTATTCCAATGACCAGTAAAATCAAAAAATCATATTTGCCTTTTGCGAAATATTGACGATCGTGCAACCAACTAATTTCAGTTAGATAATGAAGGGGGCCCAATACAGCATAAGCAAAAAGGAAGACCTCAAAGGGCATGATAAATGCAGCAACACAACTTAAGAGCATCAACACAATATTCAACAAGTTGATTTTAGTATCCTTAGTCATAGTAGGTAGTTTAAGCGCAGTCGGCCTTGTTTTCAGTAATTAATTACTAGCCGAACAAAGATAGGGATTGCCTACATATTAGTATTGTATGATATCCTTTAAAAGGGATTTTAAAAAATTAACATCGAATCTTCAATCTTTTCGGGAAATTGCAATAGAAAAGAGTAATCAGAAAATGCAAAAAACAAAACTTATTGCTAGAGATATTAGCTGGCTGTCTTTTAATAGCCGTGTTTTACAAGAAGCGGCAGACGATACGGTGCCACTAAAAGAAAGACTTAAATTTCTAGGCATTTTCTCGAATAATTTAGATGAGTTTTTTAGGGTGCGGGTAGCCACCCTCAACCGAATGATTGCCATTGGCAAAAAAGCCAATATGCACCAGCTACAAAACCCCCAGAGCATTGTAGAAGAAATACAGGACAAGGTACTCATACAACAAAAAGAATTTGAAAGAATTTGGAATGAAATATTAAGAGAGTTAAAAAAAGAAAAAATATTTTTAGTCCCTGAAAATAAATTAAATAGACAACAGCAAAAATTTGTTCGAGACTATTTCAATGAAGAAGTGCGCAACAATATTGTTCCGCTCATGTTGGAATCCATGCCAGGTTTTCCGGAATTGAATGACAAATCTATTTACCTAGCTTGTAAGCTGTCTAAAAAGGATAAAAGCATTCCAAGAAAATTTGCATTGGTATCTGTGCCGGCTCGTCGTTTACCCCGCTTCGTTATACTGCCCTCCCGTCAACATGAACATCATATAATTTTATTAGAGGACATCATTCGGTTCTGCCTACCAAATATTTTTTCCTTTTTTGGATACGATGAATTTTCCTCTGCCATCGTTAAAGTAACCAAAGATGCAGAAATAGATATCGACAATGATGTTTCTACTTCCTTGATTCAAAAAATTGAAAAAGGACTTAAGAACAGAAAAAAAGGGAAGACTGTACGATTTATTTACGACAAAGACATTGACAAAGGTTTATTGCAATATTTGATTAAACGATTGGGACTTTCTTATAAAGACAATTTATTGGCGGGCGGACGCATTCATAATTTTAAAGATTTTATGAATTTTCCAGAAAGCGTTTTCAATAAAAAAAATCCCAGAAAGAAACCATTTGTTCACCCAGCATTGAGAGGCACTAAAAGGGTAACTGACACTATTTTACAAAAAGATATTTTACTAAATTTCCCCTATCACTCCTTCGACAATGTAATTGATCTCTTAAGAGAAGCTGCCATTGATCCAGATGTGGTTAATATAAAAATAACCTGCTACCGACTTGCTCCTCGATCGAAGATTATCAATGCCCTTACCAATGCGGTGCGCAATGGCAAACAGGTTACCGTAGTCATAGAATTAAGAGCAAGGTTTGATGAGGAAGCCAATCTGGAATGGAAAGAGGAATTGGAAGAAGCTGGCGTAAAAGTTTTAATTGGCGTACCCAATATGAAAATACATGCCAAACTATGCCTAATTAAAAAAGTAATTAACAATAAGCATCTGCACTATGGTTTTGTAAGTACGGGTAATCTCAACGAAAGAACCGCCACCATTTATGGCGACCATTGCCTACTCACCGCCAACCAGGCAATTATGGCGGATGTAAATCGCATTTTTCATTATCTGGAGCAACCCAAAACAAGGATGCATTTTTTAACTGCTTGCAAAACCCTGATGGTTTGTCCTACTGGCATGCGCAAACAATTAATTCAATGCATTACTAACGAAATCAAAGCTGCCAAGGCGGGCAAACAGGCAGCTATTACATTAAAAGTTAATTCTCTTAGCGATGAATTATTAATTGACAAATTACAGGAAGCTGCGAAAGTTGGTGTTGAAATAAAATTGGTCATTCGAGGCATTTGTTGCATGCGCACTGAAAGCAATAAGTTTAAAGCTGTACAAGCCATCAGTATTGTAGATGAATACTTAGAGCATGCCAGAGTAATAATTTTTTACAACTCAGGAAAAGAAAAGGTATTTATTTCAAGTGCCGACTGGATGGTTCGTAATATTGATCACCGCATTGAAGCTGCCTGTCCCATATTCGATAAAAAAATTCAACAAGAATTGAAAGACATCCTGCAAATTCAGCTGGCAGACAATATTAAGGCCCGTATATTAGACAATGATTTGAGCAATCAATATGTAAATCCACGAAATACCCGAAAAGTTAGAAGTCAGGTAGAAACCTATAACTACCTTTTCAAAAAGTCGAACTTATAAATTATCCACAGTAAGCTGCAGTAGAGGAATACTGCTTTTCAAACAAGGGCAGCAACCTATCTTTGCATTTCTAGCAGTGACTGCATTCAGCATTTGCTCCTGCTAAGGACCACAACATGAAATTAGCAGCAATCGATATAGGTAGTAATGCAGCAAGGCTTCTGATAACAGAAGTGCAAAAAGATGAAAAGGGCATCGAATCTTTCAACAAACTGAATTTAGTAAGGGTTCCACTAAGGTTAGGTTTTGACGTATTTGAATACGGAAACATTTCCAAGGAGAAGACAAGCATGATGATGCAAACAATGAAAGCCTTCAAGCACCTGTTGAATGCTTATGAAGTAAAGCATGTAATTGCTTGCGCTACCAGTGCCATGAGGGATGCTAAGAATGCGAGCGACATTATCAGAAAAATAAAACTTGAAACCGATATATCAATAGAAGTCATCAGCGGCGATAGAGAGGCCGATTTTATTTATGAAAACCATATTGCAGAAAACCTCGACAAAGACCATAGCTACTTATATATTGATGTAGGGGGCGGCAGTACAGAACTCTCGTTTTTTAGTAATGGCATTCTCAATTACAAAGAATCATTCAACATTGGCACCATTCGATTATTAAAAGAAATGGTTACCGATACAGAATGGGAATTGATGAAAGAAATTGTAAAATCTTTCACCAAGGGACATAAAGAAGTAGTAGCTATTGGAAGTGGTGGTAATATTAATAAAGTTTTTAGCATGAGTAAACGCAAGGATGGAAAACCACTAAGCTTTGATTTGATTAAAGATTACTACAAAGAATTAAGCAATGTGAGTGTGGAGGATAGAATTAGCAAATATGATTTAAGGGCCGACAGAGCAGATGTAATTGTGCCAGCGCTTCAAATTTATTCAAATGTAATGCGTTGGTCGGGTGCATTGGAAATTTATGTGCCAAAGATAGGTTTAGCAGATGGCCTGATACATCATTTATGGGAGGAATTGAAAAGACCCGTTGATCTGATTTTAAAATAAAAAGCTGATACTTGAAATTATACAATGAATTTGATAGCTTGAATAAAACTTGATTGCTTTTACCTGAATTAGAAATTTAAACTTCGCTATATGGAATTCTTAAAAAAACTCGGTATAAAAAAAATAAATGAAGGAGTTAGTACTGGACTTCAGTGGCACAATAGTAAAGGGGGAAAACTAGATTCCTACTCCCCTGTAGATGGCAAATTAATTGCCACTGTTAAGATGACAGATCGCCGTCAATATGATGCTGTGATGAAAAAAGCAACGGCCGCCTTCGAATCTTGGCGTCAGTGGCCTGCTCCCAAAAGAGGTGAAGTTGTTCGTCAAATAAGTGAAGCACTAAGAACACATAAAGAGGCTTTAGGCAAACTGGTTAGTTACGAAATGGGTAAAAGCCTGCAGGAAGGATTGGGTGAAGTACAGGAAATGATAGATATATGTGATTTCGCAGTTGGGTTATCCCGTCAATTGCATGGACTTACCATGCACAGTGAAAGACCTGGTCATCGCATGTATGAACAATACCATCCTTTGGGCATTGTAGGCGTTATTTCTGCCTTTAATTTTCCCGTGGCGGTATGGAGCTGGAATGCTGCATTGGCTTGGGTTTGTGGTGATGTATGTGTTTGGAAGCCCAGCGAAAAGGCGCCGCTTTGCGGAATAGCTTGTCAACATATTATTGAATCGGTATTCAAGAAAAATAGTGTACCCGAAGGCGTTAGTAATTTAATTATAGGTGGCAGAGAAACAGGCGAATGGATGAGTGCTGATACAAGAATGCCCTTGGTGTCTGCTACAGGCAGTACCCGCATGGGCAAGGCAGTTGGCAAAACTGTTGGAGAGAGATTGGGCAGAAGCCTATTGGAATTGGGAGGCAATAATGCGATTATCATCAGTAAAGATGCTGACCTTGACATGGCTTTAATTGGCGCTGTTTTTGGCGCTGTAGGTACTGCAGGCCAGCGCTGTACCTCCACTAGAAGATTAATAATCCATAAATCTGTTTATAATAAATTCAGAGATAAACTGGTCAATGCCTATCGGCAATTAAAAATCGGCAATCCATTGGATGTAAAAAATCATGTCGGCCCATTGATCGACAAAGATGCAGTTGCCTTATACCTTCAATCAGTTGAAAAATGTAAGGCAGAAGGTGGCCAATTTTTAGTTGAAGCTGCAGTATTAAAAGGCAAGGCTTATCAAAGTGGCTGCTATGTACAACCTTGTATTGCGGAAGTAAAGAATCACTATTCAATTGTACAACACGAAACTTTCGCACCCATTTTGTACCTCATCAAATATAGTACGCTGGAAGAGGCCATTGCTTTGCAAAATGCCGTTCCGCAAGGATTGTCGAGTGCCATCATGACCAATAATCTCAAAGAAGCGGAAGCATTTTTATCAACTGCTGGCAGTGATTGTGGCATTGCCAATGTTAATATTGGTACGAGTGGAGCAGAAATCGGGGGCGCTTTTGGTGGCGAAAAAGAAACTGGCGGAGGCCGTGAAAGCGGAAGTGATGCTTGGAAGGTATATATGAGAAGACAAACCAATACCATCAACTACACGAGTAAATTACCGCTGGCGCAGGGAATTAAATTCGATTTGTAAGATGAGTTCTAAATATTTTCTTAAATTACCTTAATTGGCAAAATACCTGATAAACGGTATGGATGGTTTAGGCAGTTAGCCTAATTTCGTAAAAAAAATAATCTAGTAAAATGAACATGTATTCAAAATTTATTGTAGCTGCACTGCTTATTAGCACTACAGCAGCAGCTCAACAAGAGTTGCCTAAAGACTGGCATGTAAAGGACCTGAAAGAATCAGGCATATATGGAATCAGTTTGGATAAAGCCTACAGCTTTATTAAAAGTAAAAAACTGAAAAGCAAAACAGTCATTGTTGGTGTAATTGATAGCGGCATCGACACATTACATGAAGACCTGAAGCCTATTCTTTGGACAAATCCTAAAGAAATACCAGGCAATGGAATTGACGATGATAAAAACGGCTACATTGATGATATACATGGATGGAATTTCATCGGTGGTAAAGATGGTCGTAATGTAAAAGAAAATAGCCTGGAGGTTACTAGAGTATATCATGCTGGCAAATCAAAATTTGAGGGAAAAGAGGAATCGAATTTCACAGGTGCAGATTTGACTGAATTTAAAATTTGGAAAAAAGCAGAGAAGAAAACACTGGGTGAAGAAGCAGGTGGAGTTGATATAGTGGGGCTTCGTAAATTAAAAACCAATATCAACAGAGGCGATAGCATATTACAAATTGCATTGGCCAAAGAAATTTATACCGGCAAAGATTTAGAGGGATATACACCCAAAACAGATGCAGAGAAAAAAGCCAAGGCTACTATTTACGGTTTAATGAAAGGCAATGACCAACTGGATGCTACAAATAATAGCTTCCTGGGAGAAGTAAATGACTATGTAGCAGGCGAAGAACGCAAAGAAGAAGCCAAAACAACGCCGCCTGTTGACAATCGCAAAGAAATTGTACAGGATGACGAAACCAATTTCAATGATCGCAATTATGGCAATAATGACTTGATGGCCTCTACCCCATTTCATGGAACACACTGTTCTGGAATTATTGCAGCTGTTAGAAACAATAATATTGGTATGGATGGAATTGCAGACAATGTGCGCATCATGATGGTAAGAGCAGTGCCAGATGGAGATGAACATGATAAAGACATTGCACTTGCCATTCGATATGCCGTTGATAATGGAGCACAAGTGCTCAGCATGAGTTTTGGTAAAGATTTCAGTCCACAAAAGCAATGGGTAGACGAAGCATTTAAATACGCAGAAAGCAAAGGCGTATTATTGGTACATGCTGCAGGAAACGACCACAAAAATGTAGATTCAGAAGACAATTTCCCTTCTGCCCTATTTTTAGATGGAAAAACTAGGCCCAATAATGTACTTACGGTGGGTGCCAGTGGAGATTTGAAGAATGGTGGATTAACTGCCAGTTTCTCCAACTACGGAAAAGCTGAAGTAGATGTATTTGCGCCAGGCGTACAAATATATAGTACTATCCCCGGGGGCAATACGTACGGAAAAGCCAGTGGAACTAGTATGGCTTGTCCGGTTACTGCAGGCATTGCAGCCCTTTTGCTTGAATATTATCCAACCTTAAGCGCTAGACAAATTAAATCTATTATTGAAAAATCAGCTCAACAACCTACTGATAAAGTAAATAAACCAGGTACTGATGAAAAAGTAAATTTGAGTGACCTCTCTAGAACTGGTGGTTTGGTGAATGCATATGAAGCCATTAAACTGGCCAGTACCATTAAAGGGGAAAGAAAAATTAAAAAAGAAGTGTTGCCAAAACCAAAATTGGTGAACAGCAAAAAAGGATAATTAATTAATCGATAAATGGTTTGATGTGCTGGGTCGAATTGATTCTACATCAAACCATTTTTAATTTTATACAATGAGTTCCCCAACAAATACAGCAGGCTATTTCAACAGGTATATTCAACTTGTAACGGAACAGGATGCCAGTATTGCATTTACAAAACAATGGGAAACTTTAAAGCCCTTCTTTGGCACCATTGATGAAGCCAAGTCTACCTATGCCTATGCCCCAGGCAAATGGACTATCAAAGAATTGTTGCAACACCTGATTGATTCAGAGCGAATTTTTTCTTATCGAGCTTTATCCATTGCCAGAGGTGAACAAGCTAACCTGCCCGGTTTTGATGAAGATGCCTATGCATTAAAAAGCGAGGCCAATGCTAGAAGCTGGCAGGATCTAGTAGATGAATTTTTCACTGTTAGAATCACCACCATGCAATTGTTTCATAGTTTCAGCAAACAAGCATTGGAAGCCAAAGGCAAAGCCAATAATAATCAAATAACAGTATCCGCTATTGCGTATATCATTATTGGGCATTGTACCCACCATGAGCATATACTGAAGGAAAAGTATTTATAAAAAAAGCCGCTTTTAAAAAAGCGGCTTTTTCATGCGTTCCATTTTATTAATTTGCTTTTGCCATATTTATCTGATTGATCATAGAATTGACCACTTTCACTGTTTCTTCAATATAAATATCTGCGCTCAGTCTTTTCAGAAACAACTTATTCTTATCTGCTTTATCCAAACTAGCATTGTTTAGTACGCTATCCACTGCAATATTTTTCACATCCAGTGCTTTGCCAATTTTAAATAATTCATCCAGTGTTTGAGCAGTATTCTTTAACTCTTTTAATTCTTGCCTGTATTTAGTAATATTCAAAGAATATTCTTTGTCATTTAATTTGCTCAACATTTCGGCATCCTCTTTCACTTTAGAAAAAACAGGACTTTTGGCAATTTGCTCATTAAATGATTTTGCTACTAGGTCGGTGCTTACAGTACTTACCCATGGCTTATAATCGGCCTGTGTAATTTCATCCCAACTTAAAGAAGAAGTATTGTCTTTTTCACGAAACTTGTAATTTTCATACCTGTCAGGAATCACAATATCTGGGGTAACGCCCCTTAGTTGTGTTGCACCTCCATTGATTCTATAAAATTTTTGCAGGGTCAATTTAACACTGCCCAAATCTTCGGCTTTAGTATTTTGAAAGAGTGCATTTTCCGATTCAGGCGTTAAGGGTATAGCCCTTTGTACAGTTCCTTTTCCATAGGTAGAAGTACTACCAACAATAATGCCTCTTTTATAATCTTGTATAGCGGCTGCAAAAATTTCAGACGCACTGGCACTACCCTCGTCTACCATTACTGCAAGCGGACCAGTGTATAAAATATTTTTATTGTTATCCCGTAAGACTAAAGCTTTTTCCTCTCGCCCTTTCACTTGGCAAATAGGGCCTTCTTCAATAAATAGCCCAGCCATTTTAACCACCTCACTTAAAGACCCACCACCATTGCCACGCAAATCGATGATGATGCCTTGTACATTTTCTTCTTTCAGCTTTACAATTTCTTTGGACACATCTTCACTGCATTTTTGTCCAGCAGGATTGTCAACATTGAAATAAAATTCGGGTAAATAGATATAGCCAATTTTATTATCTGCATTGATTACTGCTCCGCGAGCAAATGTTTCTTCCAATTTTATTTCATCTCTTATGATGCTAATTATTTTTACCGTGCCATCAACTTTTCTAATTGTCATTCTCACTTCAGATCCCTTCTTTGCCCCGCGGATTAATTTTACTGCATCGGTTACTGAATAACCCGTAACGTCTACAGGTGGGGCGCCAGCTTCAGCAATTTTAAGAATCTCATCATCCGGCTTTAATTCTCCTGCTTTCCAAGCTGGACCGCCACTTACCAATGAAGAAATTTTAATTTTGCCATCATCTTCCTTCAACTGAGCGCCGATACCATAAAAACTTCCACGCATGCTTTCATTAAATGAGCGAAGGTCGATTGGGGGAAAATAATTGGTATGCGGATCCATGGCCGCAGTTATAGTATTTACAAATGTGCTGAAATTTTCATCACTTGTTTCTCTTGATTTCTTGGTAGTAAGAAAACGTTCAATTTGTTTTCGAGTAGATTCACGGGCCTCTCTTTCCAATG
>Ga0194063_10000230_pt1 | contig 41472 bp, 46 predicted proteins | sample SepL3720m_MetaG_FD_155459 | JGI IMG/M metagenome (GOLD analysis project Ga0194063, IMG submission 155459) | Anoxic zone freshwater microbial communities from boreal shield lake in IISD Experimental Lakes Area, Ontario, Canada - Sep2016-L373-20m | ecosystem: Environmental > Aquatic > Freshwater...
CTTCTCCTTTTCCTCAAATTGGAGACCGCGTCATTTGCCTGCGAAATAATCATGAAAAACATATATTTAATGGTATGACAGGAACTGTTATAAAAATTTCCGATGAGTCTATCCAATGGTATAAGACTGAAATTCAGATGGATGGAGAGGACGGAGTATATAAGGGACTAATTTCGAAAGAACAGTTTATGAGTGATTCTGCTCTCAACTTCACCAATAAGCGCTCCGCAATAATGGCGGGTGACTTATTTGATTTTGGATATGCCCTTACAGTCCATAAAGCTCAAGGAAGTCAAGCAAGACGAGTGATACTTTTTGAAGAGCGATTTTCCAAGATGGACGATGAGCAGTGGAGACGCTGGCTCTATACGGCGGTAACACGAGCAGAAGAAGAGTTATATATTATTCCTCAATAATATGTATTACGTATATTTATTACGATGTAAAGATAACTCTCTCTATTGCGGTCAAACAAATAATATTGAAAAAAGAATTATGGACCATAATGATCCAAAAAATAAAACTACAAAATATACAAGGGGCCGTAGACCTGTACTACTTGCATATTTAGAAAGAGTACGGACGCTAGTTGAAGCATTAAAAAAAGAAAGAGAAATAAAAAAATTAACTAAAGAAGAAAAGGAGATCTTAGTTCAATGTTTTAAAAAACGAAGCAAATGATACCCTCCAAATGCAAGTAACACAGATCCAAGAAAAGTAGTGAGGGCTGTTGTCCAAAGGTATCTTCTTATAGGGACATGATGAATTCCTGCAATAAGGCTTATAATTTTACCTCCATATCCAGGAATAAGTCTTCCAAAAATAAGAAAAAAAGGAGATTCAATTGGCATTTTATTTAATCCAAAGGGAAGTTTTTTAATTGTTTTTTCTACATCTGCAATTTTTCTCATATGAAGTCCAAAATTATATTCGACCAACGCGGCACATACCCCACCTATCCATGTTATAAATGATCCAGGAATTGGACCAAAAAAATAAATACAAAAAAGAGTGAGGGGTTCTGCGGGAATGGGAGTAAGTGCAAAAATACAAAAAAGAGCTATTGCCATAAATGGTCCCGCTACCCCGGCTTTACGAATAATTACTTCTACATCTTGTAGGTTTTGAGCAACAACAAAAAGAATGATAAGAAAAACAATCGATCCTCCTATCATCCATAGAGTATTTTTATTTTTTAAATTCATTGGCCCTTCCATTATAACTGAATAAAATATGTAATATGCGTTTGCTACACGTCATAATTCCTGTTACTGTGAATATGTTATACATTACCTTTTTTTCTATGGCAACAAAAAAGAAACCAGTCACAAAGAAAAAATCAGTCATCAAGAAAAAGACACATGCAGCAGTAAAAAAAGCTGTAAAAAAAGCAAAGTCAAAAAAAAAGTAAGGAAGATTTCTTCTTAATTTTAGACCCCTTCAGCTCATAAGTGGAGGGGTTGTTTTTTGACTTTTATATATGCCCTTGATATAATTATTCTTAGTTAATCTAAGGGTCCTGTCCAAAATGAGGCGGGTTCTTGGGGAATTCTCATAATCTAAAGGAGGTGTTACAAGAGTAGTGGATAATAAAAAATTATTTGTCGGTAATCTTCCATGGGGCATCACAAATGACTCCCTTCGTGATCTATTTGCATCAGTCGGTGAAGTTGTTGAGGCTATGGTAATTACAGATCGTATGTCTGGTAGGTCAAAAGGTTTCGGATTTGTTACATTTGCAACTGAAGAAGCGGCACAAGCTGCAGTTGCACAATTGAATGAAAAGGAAATCGAGGGCCGAAAAATCATCGTTAACGTCGCACGACCAAAAGAAGCGCGAACAGATGGTGGATTTAGAGACAATCGAAGACCAAGCTATTAACCAATAAAAAAACACTATCTGGGCTTTAAGTTTTTTACTGAAAACCGATAGTGTTTTTTTTATTGAGTGTGTTTATTTTTCTTTCTTCTTATCGAGACGGTCAAGACCAAGACCTTTTACTCCAAAATATACGACAAAGGCGATAATAGCAAAATCAATAAATGAGCTGAGAAAATTTCCCCACATGAGTTTAGCTGGACCTACTTGAAGAAATACTTTTTTAAGTTCTCCTGCCTTGCCTAAAAATATTCCCACAATTGGATTGATCAGATCATTAACGAGAGATGTAACCATTTTAGCAACAGATCCACCTAATATGAATCCGATAGCAAGTCCCATAACTCCCTGTTCTCTAATAAATGTAATAAAGCCTTTCATATTGTTTTTAACACGATACAATATACTAATCACCACAAACTAAAAAATATGTCATGCTGAACTTGTTTCAGCATCCTAAATATATCGTCGAGATCCCGAAATGGATTCGGCAAGCTCACCATAATCCTGAGCCTGTCGAAGGACGAGTTCGGGATGACAACGTGTTATTTTGTGTGTATCAGTTATACTTAAACTATTAATATCTAAATTATACAATGCTTTACTTTATCGCACTAGTTATAGTACTTAACCTTGGAATCGCTTTTCTTTTATTACGAAAAAAGATAGAATTTCCAGAAGAATTAAAAAATAAAATTCTTGAAATGTCGATTGAACTTCGTAATATGAAGGATGAATTCCCTAAAAATAGAGAAGAAAACTCAAAGAATCTCCATCAAACACGCGAAGAGTTGGCACATAGCCTAAAAATTTCTTCAGACTCTCAAAAAACACAGTTGGAAATTTTTGCACAACAGCTCAAGCATCAGTCAACCCTCAATACACAATCTCTTGATAAGATGACTAAAACTATTGAAGATCGATTGAAGCAAATTCAAGATGATACAAATAATAAGTTGGAAAAAATGAGAGAAACGGTGGACGAAAAGCTACATAAGACATTAGAGTTGCGATTGAGTGAATCCTTTAGAACTGTTCAAACACAGCTTGAGCAGGTCCATAAAGGATTGGGAGAAATGCAAACCCTTGCAGTAGGTGTTGGCGACTTAAAAAAGGTGCTTACTAATGTGAAAACAAGAGGAGTGATGGGTGAAATACAGCTTGCTAATATTATTGAGGATGTACTTACTCCTGACCAGTATGAAAAAAATGTAAAAACAAAAAAAGAGAGTAATGATTTGGTTGAATTTGCAATAAAGCTTCCTGGAGATGAAAGTGGTCCAGTATATTTACCCATTGATTCAAAATTTCCGACAGAAAACTATATTGCACTCATTAATGCGTATGAACTCGGAGATCCAATACAAATAGCCTCTTTCTCAAAGAAACTACAAGATGATATTGAATCGTTCGCTAAAGATATTCATGATAAATATATTGATGTTCCCTACACAACTGAATTTGCAATTCTATTTCTCCCTACTGAGGGACTGTATGCTGAAATTGTACGAAAAACGGACCTTATACAAAAGCTCCAACACAAATATCATGTGAATGTTGCGGGCCCCTCTACTCTTGCCGCGTCACTTAGCGGATTTAGAATGGGATTTAGAACACTGATGATTGAAAAACAGTCAAGTAAAGTATGGAAAGTCCTTGGAGAGGTAAAAACGGAGTTTAAAAGCTTTGAACAGGTGCTCGCAAAAGCGCAGGAAAAAATTCGTCAAGCAGACTCTGAAATAGATAAACTTGTGGGTACTAGAACGAAACAAATGCAAAAAAAATTACGCGATGTGGAAGAGCTTCCTAGCGGAGAGATGAGCCCTGTTTTGGACGTTCCTGAAGCCTCTTTACTACAAGATACCCTCCTCTAGATGGGGGTGTGATTGGGGCTTTCATTTGGTACAATAGAGCTATGGAAAATAACGTTCTAAAGAGCGGTAAGGTACTTCTTGTGGGAAGACCAAATGTCGGAAAATCTACATTCTTGAACAATCTTATTGGTCAAAAAGTGGCTATTACCTCCCCTAAAGCCCAAACCACAAGATTCCCCATTAAGGCTCTTCTTGAAGAGGAGCGAGGTACGGTAATTTTTGTAGATACTCCAGGAATCTTTGCAAAAGCTGAAGATAAGCTCTCAAAAAAGATAAATAAGAATACTCTTTCTACTCTTAATGAAGAAGTGGATCTGGTGCTTTATATGGTGGATCACACCAGAAGACGAGATTTTGAGGAAGCAAAAGTATTGGGTATCGTACGAAAAATCGACAAACCAAAGATTCTCGTAATTAATAAAATTGATAAGCTGGATGGCTCCTATCTCGCACAGTATGAATTTATGAAGGAAGAATTTACTGACTCATTTGAAATCTCAGCTCTCAAAAGTATGCATTTAGCTCCACTGCTCAATCGTATTTTTGAACTCATGCCAGAAAAAAAGGTGGATGAAAATCTTGAACATGTAAATCCTTATCCTATTATGAACATTGACAGTAGGACGTTTGTTGCGGAGCTTATTAGAGAAAAAGTATTTCTTATGATGGGCGAAGAAATACCCTATACTACAACGGCTGTGGTTGATGAAATTAAAAATAGGTCAAATGGTCTTACTTATGTAAAGGCTCGCATTCTTACTACAGAAGAACGCTATAAAAGAATGATTATCGGAAGTGAAGGACGTAAAATAAAAGAAATAGGAAGCTATGCACGAAAAGAGATTGCGCTCGCGATAGGCAAACAAGTATACCTTGATGTAACTGTTGAAGTTGACCCACACTGGGTAGAGCTGTATTCCTAATTTAACCAATTCAACTAACTTTGACCAACTTCGACTCTTTTTAAGCATTCATCCTTCCCTAGTATCTCCATTGATTCATTCAGTGGAGGGGAAATTTTCTTTCCGGTTACTACCACTCTTAAGAGTTGGAAAAACTCGCTGTTTTTCATCCCTAGGACTTTCGCACAATCTCCCATTGAGAGACCAATCTGCTCTGCTGTAAAATGTTCTACTAATTGTAGTTTTTCGTGAATTTTTATAAGAGCCTCTTTATTTTTTTGTATATCCATTTCATATGTCTTTGGCGCATTAAACATGAAATCACACAGAGGCTTGTAATCTGATAGTTTCTTTAATCGCTCCCTCACAAGAGGAATTGTTTTTTCTACTATTTTTTGATCATATGAATCACCTATGTACTCAATAACTTTAGACTTTAGACTTTCGACTTTTAACTCTCTAATATATTCCCCATTCATCCATTCCAATTTTGTAGTATCAAATACAGGAGCAGTTGTTTGAATATCTTTAATATCAAATACACGAATATATTCCTCAAGAGAAAATAGTTCTTTCCCTTCTGGATGACTCCACCCCATAAGCGCAAGATAGTTTAAAAGCGCTTCTGGGAATATTCCCTTCTCTAAGTATTCACTTGCCCATACAGGATTTTTTCTTTTTGATAGTTTTGACTTATCTGGATTTCGAAGGAGAGATACATGACCAAAGGAGGGTTTTTCCCATCCAAAAGCATCGTAGAGAATAATATGTTTTGGTGTTGAGGGAAGCCATTCTTCTCCCCGCAGAACATGAGTTATTTTCATCAAATAGTCATCAACCACTACTCCTAAATGATATGTGGGAAATCCATCTGATTTGAGGAGTACCTGGTCATCAAGGCTCGATGATTGAAAATGCACTTCACCTCGAATTAAATCAGTAAAAACTATCTCTCTTTCAGGGATAAGTAAACGTATCACATATTTTTTTCCTCCTGCAATTTCATTTTTTACTTCTTCTTGTCGTTTTACACAATATCTATCATATTTAGGGACTTTTTTTTCTGCTTGTTGTTTTGCTCGCATTTCAGTAAGTCTTTCAGCCGTACAAGTGCAGTAATACGCCTTTCCTTTTTCCACAAGTTCTAGCGCGTACTTTTTATACAAATTTAATCGTTCGGATTGTCTATAGGGAGCATGTGGGCCTCCTACAATTGGAGATTCATCTGCAATAATTCCCAACTCTTGAAATGTTTTAAGCATTTTTGCCTCTCCTCCGGGAACAAGTCTTGATTGGTCGGTATCTTCTATGCGAATAATAAATTGCCCTTCATTTTTTTTTGCCCATGCATAGTTCATGAGAGCTGTGGCTACTGAGCCAATGTGAACATCTTTCCCTGTTGGGGATGGAGCAATTCGGGTTCTTACCATGGAGATTATTATACCTTATTCAATCATTCCTCGCTCCTCATCAGAGGCAATGCCGCGGAACCCTACATGGGATTGCCCTGCAAAGAAGAGTCCCTCACCTACTCCCGCTGAGAGAAGGAAGTGCTTCTCGCCTCCGGTGAGATAGAATGTATCTGTTATTTTGTCTACTGCAGCTGTTGATTGTTTAAGAATAATTTGCATAGATGAGTTAGTAACGATCGCCTTTCCTTCTTCTGTTGAAAGAAAATCTTCCACATCTTGTGTGATGGTTGTTAGTCCTAAGTGATATTTTCGCGCTCGTTTTGCAAAACTGTGCAGATATGCTCCAGAATCTTTATGTTTAATAAGATACCATGCCTCGTCCACTATGAGAACTCGCTTCTTTATATCTCGACGTACCTTATTCCATATATAGTCTAAGACAATATACATAGCAACGGGGCGTAAATTTTCTTCCAGATCTCTAATTCCAAAAACAGTAAAGTGATTTTTGATATCAAAGTTTGATTTTTGATTAAATATGCCGGCGGCTGAGCCCATGACAAATTTTTCTAACCTGTTTGCCATCTCTTTTGCTTCAGGAGTTTCCATTCCCATAAATACTTTGTATAAATCTTCAAGGAGAGGGGCCGGAAGCTTAAAAGTTGCGGGATCTTGAGTAATCCCTACGTTACGATACGTCATAACAAGCGCCCTATCAAGAAGCGCATCTTGAGCAGGAGTTATTTGATCTCCCATAATTACACGAATAAGGGAGTGAAGGTCAAGAATCTTGTTTGAAAGCTCATCTGCTTGTCCCATTTCGCCAACTAAATCGAATGGATTTATTTTATATTGTGAAGTGGTAGAAAAAACAACAAACTCGCCTCCCATTGATTGTGTTAATTTCTGATATTCGTTTTCAGGATCTAATATAATTACGTCTATCCCCATCATCAGAAGTCTAAACGCTTCCATTTTCACAAAAAAGCTTTTTCCTCCTCCAGATTTTCCTAAAATTACTGAGTTTGCATTTTCAAGAGTAAATCGATCAAAAATAATAAGACTCCCATCGTGCTGGTTCATACCATAAAGAATTCCTTCATTTCGAGTAAGAGCTGCTGTAGAAAAAGGAAATGTGGTAGCAAGAGATGTTGTATCCATATTCCTCCACACTGCTAGTTTATCTGAAAACATGGGCACAGTAGATTTAAATCCCTCTTCATGCTCAAGAGTCGCCTGCTTTGCGATAATAAGAATAGAGGAAAGCGAAGAATCAACTTCTTTTGTTATATTATCAAGCTCTTCTATTGAATCAGCAGGAATGGTGATATAGAGACCGAACTGAAAAAATCTTTCACTTCCCTTTGCAAGCTCTGCTTGAAGAGAAAGAGCATCATCAAGTGCTACTTGAGTTGTGGGGTCCACAACCTTCCCAGCCTTAATCTCTCCCTCTATCGAGGCTTCCATTTCTCCTATTTTTCTCTTTAACTCATCCAATACTGTTTTTGACTCTGTTGGATAAATGAACATTGAAATATAAAGAGGATGATCAAAGGTGATGAGAGAATAGAGCCAATTAGCAGATACATAACGTGGATATGCTGTAACAAATAATGTTCTGTAATATTTCTGATCTATTTTAAGGTGATTAAAATCAACCTCAATAAATGAGGGAGCTATCATGTCTTTAATGGATACTGCTCCCTGCGCTAATACGGCACCTACATTTTGCATACCTGCTGGAATAGTACTATTTTTTGAGGTTCCTGCCATATTAATTATTACTCATAACAACATCAGTGTATGAATCAATGGGGGCTAACATGCGCCCTGTTGCTGAGGGATTATATAAATTGTAAAATAGTTCGGTAAGTTCTTGTTTTTGCATCACAGTAGCTCGTAAACCAATCTTTGCAAGGAGCCGGAGAAGATGATCTCGCTTTGGATACAATGATGTTTTTGCGCGAGCAATGACATATTCTTTTTTTAGCCCACTTCCCATTCCGCTAATTCCTATTTCAAGGGGAGAAAAGGGCACAACAAAATAAAACTTCTTTTCAAGCACAGAGTTCTTTTTTACAATTGATTTAATAAATTCTTTATAGCTCGTAAGTCTTGTCTTCATCAGATCATCTTTACTTGCACTTTTTACCGACTCTAAGTATTCAAGATAGGATGAAATATCCATTTTCTTTGAAAGAATCAATATTTGGATAGGGAAAGAAAGAGAATTAAGAAGACTCGAATATGCGTAAATAATGGAAGATTGCTCTTCGGCTGACAAAAGCCAGAAATTTACAGCCCCTACACCGATAACAACCGATGCAGAAAAATCTTTCATCAATAATATGTCATCTTTTATGTCCTCAATCTCTGTAAAAGATTGCGTTGATGATTTTATAGGGGATGTTGGTTTTTGGACTGCCATAGATGTTAGCTACATTAACTCCTTAGAATAAAACTCAATCGATTTTGGATTGGTATCTTGGATAGTAATTTTCATTGTATCAAATATATAGGAGCTCTTAGGGTCTTTAATTTCAAACTGATAATCTCCTGCAGGAAGTGGGTTAAATGTGGCAAAAATACCATGCTCATTTGTCTTGAGTAGTCGCACTGGTGCATTTTCAGTATTTCTTACGTAAAGAAGAATACCTGCAAGAGGGATTCTTTTTCCATTTTTTACAGTTCCGATGAAAAAGGGATTGTTTGCTTTCTGAGATATCTGTGGCACAGCTTGAGGAGTATTTTTTTGAGCGACAGGGCTACTAAATGCCTCAATAGTCTGAGTAGTTTTTTGTGGCGTAGCCACCTGGGTAGGAGGAGGTGAAGAGGCTGATTGTACAGAAAACGGATTTTGAAAAGCTTGCTGAATCTGTTTTTTTTGAGAATTGGGCTGCATTGTTTGCTTTGTTCTCTCAAGGTAAGAGGCTAACATCTGCTGTGACTCTATATGAGCTATAACATGATGAGGATCTGATACAAAATAAAGATTCTGGAGAAGTGTTATTGGTTGATTATGTTTATGATAGGTAAATTGGGTGGGAGAGTTTAATCTTTTCCATATATTTCGAATCCATATATCTAGAGGTCTATCGTTAATAGGGAGAAATGCAAGCGCAACTCCTATTAACCCTACTCCTATACCTATAAGTACGTTTAGAAAAGGAATGGGAAAAGCCAGATAAACGATATATCCAATAGGAGCAAAGATGACTATATATAAAAACTGCTTCAACGTCATAAAACCTATGAGTTTAAACTCAAATGAGGTGATCTGACGAGGGATAGCGTGTTGCTCCATACTTTCAGTATACTGAAAGCTGGTGCAAGTTGAAAGCTAAATGTTTATATAAAGAAAAAAGCCGCAAGAAAGTTTCTTCTACTTTCTTTTGGCTTTGATCTTCAGTCTTTAAGCTTTAATCTTTTAGCTTATTATCTATACGTCACTGGTCTTTCTTTTTGTGTGAGAACCAAGCTCATCTTTCGAGATCGTTTATCTACCTTCTCAATATATGCCTTGATTTTATCTCCCATTTTAAGATTTTCCTTGCCGGTGAGTTTACTGATGTGAATTAACCCTTCAATACCAGGGGTGAGTCTGACAAAGTATCCATATCTTTCTTGTCTGACCACTTCTCCTTCTACTTCCTTATCTTGTGGATAATTTTCTTCAATCTTTTCCCATGGGTCGATTGAAAGTCTCTTTATAGAGAGATTGAGTTTTAAATCTTGAGTGTTCTTTTCTACAACAGAAACATCTATATCATCTCCTACTTTAGCATATCCAGATGGATTCATGACCTTTTCCCATGAAATTTCTGAAATATGAATAAGTCCTTCAACTCCCGCTACTTCACAGAAAATACCAAATTCGGAAACGCCAAGTACTTTTGCTTTATATGTTTTTCCAACTTCAATTCTTTCAAACTCTTCATGAAGTTGTTTTTGAGAAATATTGAGAGCTGCAACTTTTTGTGAAACGACAAGTCTATTTTTCTTCTCATCAACTTCCAAAATCTTTACTTTGACTTTCTGACCTGTGAGTTTTTCAGGGTTGTTAAGATAGTTTTCGGTTAATTGAATTTTTGGAATAACACCTCGAATTCCCATGAAATCAACAAATACTCCTCCCTTTCCATAATCTCCACACATTACTTCAATTTCCTCTTCCTTATCTTTTTTTATCTTGAGAATTTCCCATTTACCCTGCTCAAAGAACTTTCTCATGGAAACAACTGGGTATCCTTCTTTTGACTCCTCAGCAATGATACGTACATGAGCTGTTTGGCCTTCTTTTAGGTAAGGGAGATAAGTGGAAATCTCTCTGAGTTCTTTTTCTCCTAAAAGAGCATATGCTTTTGCTCCTATATCAAAAAGGACATTTTTACGGGAGAGCGATATGATTTTTGCCTCTATATCTGCATTTTTTTTAACGCGTGCAAATGGCGCTTTCTGGAGGAGGGCCTCCATTGGGTTAGTTTGGGTTGTGTTTTTTTTCTTCATGTGTTTTACCTTTCTCCTTGCGGAATGTAAATCATACCAAAATTATTATCAAATAACAACAGTTATACCACTTCGCAGTCAGCTAAATGCCTTAAACTGCTCCGTTAGGCATAAAGTTATCCTCATCAGTGTAGAAAATACCTAACGAAGCTGTTGGTATTGTTGTAGATTTCCAACAGCGTAGTGGGATTATAATCGTTCTAGTTCTGTTGCAATGCGCTGATTTAGATCTATGAGAGCGCTTAATACCTGTTCATCTTGGCCTTGAGGAAGCATTTTTGCTAATTCCTGAATTATTTCTCTATGTTTTGAGTTACTTAACTTAAGAGTGTATACAAAGCGCTCACTGGGTGCAGTTCCTTGTTTTTTTGACTCCATTAAAATCCCTGGAATTCTCATTGCTTTTTCTTCCGCATCAGCCAAAACTTCTACTGACTGTCTTGTCTTTCCCTTTTCAGCCAAAATAATAGCAATATGGGCTCTTTTGTCTGAGGAAACAAGAAGAAATTCTGCCTTTTGAATAAAATCTCTTGTTAAAAACTCCTTTATTTGATCTCTGAACTGTTTAAAAAAATAGAGAGGGTTTTCTGGAGTAATTCCTGCATAGGGAAGTTCATATGCTACGGTGCCATTCTTTATTAAGTCTTTTGGGGACGCTCCATATACACTTCCCACTAAACACAAACCACACAAAAAAATAAGGACTTTTTTCATACCCTATTGTACCACAGACCAAACTAGTAGCCTAATTTTTCGAATATATTTACATGTCTCTAATATATAAATAACTTCATCTTGCGAATAGAGAAAATACCTATTATAGTTATACTATGAGGAAGAAATTAGTTTTCATATATTTAGTAGTAGTTTTTTTTGCTTTTACGTTATTTGCTCCCTCGATACATGCTGTGACGTTTGATCCAGTTCCTCCTACAACAACCCTCATTAGAGGTCAGGATTTTAACTTTGGTATAAATATAGATACACAGGGAGGATCTGTTACATCGATTCAGTCGGGAATCACTTTTGATCCTGCATTGATTCAGTATGTGAGTGTTACGGCGGGACAATCAATGAACTCAATTGTTGCTGATACCACAACGTATGGGGCAGGAAAGGTTTTATTTACGGGGACAAACAATACTGGATTTAATGGAACGGGGGTTTTTGCAACTGTGATATTTAAGCTTATCGCAACATCAGACGGTCAAACTGAAATCTGTTCATTATGGTTGCCCGAACCTACACCAAGTGTAGCTCCTAACCCCACGGCAGGCCCAAACCCAACGGCAGGACCAATTCCAACAGCTGGTCCTACTCTTCCCCCTCAGCCTACCACACTGCCAAAAACAGGTATTACAGATAGTAGAAATACCGCAGTGTTATTTGCAATTTCATTTCTTGCAGCGGCGGGTGGAGTATTTTATCTTTCTCAAAAACAAAAATACTCATTTCCCGATGCTCCGTCAAAAAAAGATACGGCAAAATCAAAAATACATAATAAATCGTAGTATGGAGAAGGCTATCCCATTCTCTCTACCAAATCAAGACGGTGTTTACCGGTCTTTGTGTGAATATTCTGGAAAGTGGCTTCTTCTTTATTTTTATCCTAAAGACGACACCCCAGGATGTACGAAAGAGGCTTGTGCATTCCGAGATATAGCTGCGGACTACAAAAAGAAAAATGTGGTGATAGTGGGTATTTCAAAAGATAGTAGTCTCTCACATAAAAGATTTATTGAAAAACACCATCTCTCCTTTGATCTCCTTAGTGATGAATCAAAGGATGTTATCAAAGCATATGGCGCATGGGGAGAGAAAAAATTTATGGGAAAAATATTTGATGGAGTAAAGAGAATAAGTTTCCTTATTGGCCCAGATCAAACTATACAAAAAAAATACCCTCAGGTAAATGTTTTTACTCATGCGAAAGATATACTCCTTGATGTTTCTGAACTTTCAGGATAAAAGCATTCTTACTCTTTTATATTTCAACCTGAGGCTTCTTAGCTTTTATAACTACAAATGCTCCCACAGCAGTCATTATAAGAATAGTAACTATCACTATCACTATAGCGATCCCTTTCGTCCTATCTCCGTTTATTGATGTCGCTACTCCTGTTGGGGTAACTGATGGAATAATCTCATATCTTCCTCTTGGGTTAGATATTGAGCCGCCCTCACTTTTTTTTATATCTGGAACTTTGTTTCCGGTTATGGTGTTTAGTCGATCTTGAGCTTTTTTTTCTTCAGCAAAAAGTGTTACTTTTTTTTTGAACGGTGATATATTGTTGGCTGCAAAATATGAAGTATTTTGTTTGATAAACGATGAGGGGGTAAGGGTAATCACCTCTCCTGTTTTCTTTTTATAACTGAGTTCGTAATGAAATTGTGGAATATGTTGAGAATCAATTGTATATTTGCCATTTTCGTCCGTTGAGGTGTAATACATAGCTTTTTCGCTATAGGAGGGATAAATTCCTACAATAGCATTTGCTATTGGTTTCCCGACTTTATCATATGCTATTCCTTCAATATATGAGGGAATAACATCTCCTGAAAATGTGTTTTGAGGAGAGGTTCTTCCGGGGTTGGGATATATGGCAGGATTCAAGGAAAATGTAACTGTATATTTGGTTAAATAGATTGTTGTTTTTTCTGTACTTTTAGTTTGAGGGAGAGAAAAGGCATACTCCCCTACTTCATCTGTCATTTCTGTTTTCGTATCTTGAGATGTTTTACCATCTTTATCAATGTATGACGTATCAATTTTTATTACCGAATTGGGATGAGATAATACTCCAGAAAAAAGAATTTCTTGATTGAGTGATTTTTCTTCCTTTCTCATCATAACTGATAGATCTTTTATCAACATACTTTCATTTGTCACAGAGACTGGGATGTGGCTTACGACAACGGTTCCCGCTGTCTCAACAATCTCATTGTTAGTCTGATAAATCGTACTTATGGGGTTTAGGAGAGTGAATACTTTTTTATATGAGAGATTAACTGTATTGATGTCTGCTATTGTAGCATTGGAGGAAGTAATCCTGAGTTTATATGTTCCAGGAGGAGTAAAGAAGCTATATTGCCCGCTTTTCTCTTGTGAAATATCTGGGTTACTGAGACCAATTTGTGAAGCAATATCTGTGAACACGCCATTAGTTCCTTTTTGAGAAATAGTAATAGAAACTCCTTTAACCGGATAAAGTGTACTCGCATCAAACACATATCCCTTAGGGTCCCAACTGATTTTTGCACATTTTGAACTATCTGCTAGACCTCTCACAAAGTCAAATGTTGCTTGTTGTTGGGCTCCTAAATCCCCCGCTCCCATTCCGTCATCTTTTGGGGGTTCTGCCTCTTGAAGCCACAACCATTGATGACTAACGCCAGGAACATATATATCGTACCAATATATAGGAGGATTTGTAAATTGAGGTTCTGCGTCATTAGTGGTACTTGTTGGATTTTTTCCGTCAACTACTCCCCCAATCTCTTTGGTTTGATAGTCTGCGCTGCCTGCAAGATCGTCGTAATCAGATCGCTTTCCGAATACTTCCATATCAATATCAGGATTGCCAGATGTACATTTATTACCTGTTGTTGTAGCTATACATACAAATACCCATGTCTTTTTCCCGGGAAGTGCTGCTTGAGATCCTCGTTTTGATCGTTGCTCTGTTGTTGGAAAAAGGAGCTCTGCAGTGTGCCCCCATACATCGTCACTCCCTACCGCTCGTCCATCCTTTATTTCCAAACAGTCACTATTAAATCCTGCAACAGCAGCATAGGTAGATTTTATTTTTGGTTGAAGGAGTAAGAAATAGGAACAAACAACAAAGACAATTGTCACATATTTTAGATATTTCATATATTTTTACTATACTTACTCCCGGGAACATTGTCAAACAGGGAGCCTAAATACTATTAATATTGAGAGGTAGATTGTTGCTTTGATTTCATCATAATAAACGCACCAATACCAATCATCACCAGAATTAGTAATACAACTATCACCATTATTATTCCTTGTATCCCCGCTCCTCCTCGTGTGGGGGTTGAGGCTTGAGGAGTTAATGTTGGCACTACCACCTCTCTTGAGGAAGATCCACTGGTTGAGACTCCTGGCTTTCCTGTCTTGCTTGTAGTGTTTTGAGTGTTATTGCTCTGGGTGATTGCCCTCTGTTTCTCCTCAGATGTTTTTAGTTCAACGGGAGCATCCATACCTGCAAAATAGGTCTCTATTTTTTTATCTTGAGCGAGGGTTGTCTTTTTTGCACTATACGGTTTTATTTCCTCCTCTATTATTAGCTTTGCATTTTGTTGAATGAAGGTAGTTGTATCTACAACTAATACTTCACCTGTTAGTTTTTTGTAGCGAAGGTTATATTCAAACTGAGGAATATGCTGAGCCCCAATTTTATATCGGCCATTTTCATCAGCTAATGTTAGATAGTATGGTTTTTGACTAAAAAAAGGATATATTCCTATAATCGCTTTGGGAATAGGGATCCCTTTTTCATCATATGCGATTCCTTCAATGTAGGTGGGCATTGGTTTTATTTGGATGGTGTTTACTGAGACTGCTGCATTAGCTTCAAATTTATGGAGAGCTGATTCCCAGATTTCTTGAATAAATTGAGCGATGTGGTTGTTATTATTTTTCTTTGAAAATACTCCTGTTTTGTAAAAAGAATTTAATTCAAACGATAGTGTTGCTCCTTGAAAAACAAGTGGCTCTTCTGATTCGACTGTTTGAGAAATAAGTTTGTCGTATTCACCCAAACCGTCTGTGTAATCAACCTTTACAAATTGTTTTGTTTCTTCTTTATCATTTAACATACTCATGGTGATAATCATTTTAGATTTAGGATGAGAAACTCTTCCAAAAAGTCGTATCGAATCTCCTTCTAAGGTGGGGCTCACATTATCTAAAATATTTAAATCCTTTATGAGGGAGCTCTCATTAATTACTTTTACTGGAATATTTGCTATCTCTACCGTACCCCTTTTTTCAAAGATTGCTATATCGTCCGTGTACACATGATCCTCTCCAGATACATCAATAAACATGTTATTAGCTATTATTTTTTGAGTTGCAGTTAACGGGGATATGCTTCCTCCTTTAAGTTTTAATTTGTACCAACCCTCGTCTACAAAAAAACTATACTGCCCATTTGTTATGTTTGTCGTATAGGGATTTACAATGCCAAGTTGATTGGGAACAAAATCATAGGTTGATGTTATATTCTTCTTATATAGCTCAACTATTGCACCTTTAACTGGGTACATGGTATTTATATCAAAAACAACTCCGCGAGGATCCCAGCTGATTTTTGCGCATTTTTTTGTATCATCGCTTATTCGCTCAAATATAAGATCTGCTTGTTGTTGAGCTCCCATTTCTCCTCCTGCACCAGCCCCCCCTGCAGGGACGGCAGCTTGTACCCAAGACCATTGATGGATTACCCCTGTTGGATACGCATCTCCCCATCTTATTGTTTCGTTAAATTGAGGATTGGTAGCATCTCCATTAGTCATTGAGGGATTGCTCCCTGTTTTTACACCTCCAAGATCAGTTGCAATGCCTTTTAGGGTATTAAAGTGCTCCATGCTTCCAAATAATTCAGTGTCACCGTCCCCTGTCCCTCCTGTTGTACAATAGGTTTGAGTTCCTTTTGTAATACATACAAATATCCATGTTTTTGTATCAATTGTCGGGACAGCTGCTCCTTTTTTGATGGTAAGGGTCGCCACATGAGAGGGTGTCCAGTTGGGATCTTCCAAACAACCACTATTAAACCCTGCAAGAAGCGCAAAACTAGGATGAACATATACAAAAGAAAATAATATCAATGCAAAAAAAATTGAAGTTATTATTCTCATGTGTGTGTACAACTACTATAACTACCTATATACATATTGTCAACCATCCGCCGTTCCAGTACTATGAATGTATGGTAAGGAAATTAGCCGGAGTTGTTGGTGTTATTTTATTTATATTATTTTTTAGCACTTCTGTATTGGCTCAGACTCCCCCTGTTCCCCTGCCCTGTTCAATTGATCCAAAACTAGGCTCTTGTCCTGCAGATCTCCCTAAAATTTATAAAGAAAGTGAATATTATAAAGGGGAAAAGTGCGTCAATACCTACGATGAATTTATTAAAAATCCCCTTCTTAATCATTTTTGGTCGCTCGATGAGATGACTACATCTCAGGGGAAATCAAATGAAAGAGCGCGACAATTTTTATATTGGGTAATGACCAAAAATGCAATAGATCAACATCCGTCGATACGCTCTATATGGTCTGTTACTCAAAATATCACTCTCTTCCTTTTCCTTGTAGTAGCTGCTTTATTTGGACTTGGGTTTATTGTAGCTCAACGGTCTGATTTTCAACAAAAAATGCAGATTTGGCCCATTGTGTACAAAGTAGGAGCCGGTCTTTTATATATTGTTTTTTCCTATGCGATTATCATGACGTTTATCCAACTTTCTGAGGTGATAATGAAGTTTTTTATTGAGTCTTTAGGAGGGGATAAATTGTTTAATATATATTTTTCAGGAGGAACTAGTAAGGAGGGCAGCTATGCAACATTTGTGGGGTGTCGAGACCTTAACTTTAAAGTACAAGAGGCTGTTAATGCGGAAATTGTATTAATGAAAATAACCAATGTTACCTATTACATTATGGGTATCATGATGCTCCTTCGAAAAATCCTCCTTTGGTTTTTGCTATTTGCAGCACCGTTCCTAGCGCTTCTTATGCCATTTGTGTTTGTTAGAAATGTAGGATGGGTATGGATTGGAGTATTTGCGCAGTGGGTATTTTATGGACCTCTTTTTGCTCTCTTTTTAGGAGCCCTCACAACTATTTGGAAAAGCGGCATTCCCTTCCCTTTTGACTTTTCTCGCACTTCGACCGCGGGAGGCTATATTTACCCAACGGGAATAAATATCGTCTATGGAGGTCCGGCTCAGGTGGGGTCGCAGATTATTAGTGCGCTGAATAATGGAAATTATATAGATACATTTGCGGAATATGTTATCTCTCTTATAATGCTTTGGGCGGTTATATTTTTCCCCTGGTGGCTCCTGCGAATATTCCGTGATTATTGTTGTGACGGAATAATGGCAATGAAGAATGTTTTGATGTCTATGTATGATCGTTTAGCTCCCCCTCCAAAAAATCCTTCATCAGGACCAGCTCCAACAGCATCTCATTCTTTTAACAGTACTTCTATGAAGGTAAGTCGAGATATTGATATGTCACAAAAAATTAAATTGGAAACACTTCAAGAGATAAAGCAAACCAAAACGGAAGATATCACCAAGTCCCTCAATCTCTCCATGAATAAAATCACTGATATTGCAAAATTTGAAACAAATAAAACAACAAATGAAACTGTACGAAAAAATATCGATATGTTATCTCAACCAACAAAAGCATCCACCCCGGCAGAGCGACAGAAGTTTATGAATATCAGAACGGAATTATTTAATAGAACAATTAAGGATGATAAGGTTGCTCGACAGATATTGTCTTCCATTTCATCATCTAAAGCGGAGATTAATACTAGAAAGGAAGAACTTCTTAGGACGGTCCCAAGAACTACTCCACAACCACCGTCATTTAAGGTAAACATCTCCACTGAAAAAACAGTATCGATGAATGCTACTTTGGTCAATACTGTTTCAGCAAACACATCACTCCTACAAAACATTGTGCAATCTGCACAGGCCCCCATGCAACAAGTACAGTCGGTTCTTGCTTCTTATAAGGTGAATGTTTCTCAAGCTCCTGCTCAGATGCTTGTCAATATTGCCAAAGAGACGGGTATTGCCTCAGCCACCGTGCAGTCAATAATAAAGGCTGTTACAGCATCAATAAAAAATAATAAAGAAGTAGTTAAGATTGTCGCAGAAAAAGAAAAAATGAAGGAAGAAGATGTGGCTCAAGTAATTAAAAAACAAATAGCAGAGCCGGAAAAGACAATTGAAGAAACCGTCACTATTCCGCCTAATGTCTCCATTGAAGATTACGAAGAAGTAAAGAAAATGTGGACTCAGCAGTATGAAAAGGGAGAAGTGCCCACATCTGAAAATATAACTTCAAGAGAGCAGTGGGTTGACCAAGATATTGTATTTATTACAAATACTCTTAATAAACTTCTCTCAATGGATGATAAGTTAAGACAAGAAGGAGTGGATGATTTAGCCTACATTCTTCCTATCTTCTTAATTAACAGCCTAAAAGGAGAGGAATTAGTTGTTTACTTGAAAGCAAAAATTGAAGCAGCAAAAGTGGTAAAGCATGACATGGATAAAGAGAGAGAGATCACGGAAAAATTAAAAAGAAAGTCTGAGGAAACAGAAGAATTTGTAGATGTAAAGAAAAAAACAGAAGAAAATTCAAAAACTCTTGAGATGAGCCAGGAACTGCCCGTTGAGGGAGAAGAAAAAAAACCTATACAAGAATCAGTTCCTTCGGAAAACGAGTCAACACCTCAATCTCCTCTTGATCCAAAATAGCGATTGTGTCCTCTATTCGCATTCCCCATTTCCCGGGGATATATACTCCTGGCTCAATAGTAAATATTTGGCCGGCCGCTTTGCGATCTTCTGAAGAAGCACTCAGTCGGGGCGCTTCATGCACTTCAAGACCCACTCCGTGTCCCGTTGAGTGACTGTAGAGCGGCAGCTTATATTTTTGTAACTCTTCACGACAAAAAGTGTCAATTTCTTTTAAACTACTCGTGGTATTAATATAATCTATTGTTTTCCTCTGTATAGTTAACAACTTTGAATAGGTATTTTTAATTTCATCAGATACGTTCCCTACACCTACCATTCGAGTAATGTCTGAACAATAATTGTGAATCTTTACACCAAAATCAATAAGGAGGAGAGATCCATCTTTTATTACACCATCCCCTTTTTGGGTATTATAGTGAGGAGTAGCAGCATGTTCATCAACCGCAACAATAGGGTCAAAGGCGAGCTCTGCTTTATACCCCTCACGAATTGATTTTTCTATATACCAAGAAATTTCCTTTTCAGTCTGTTCAGGATGGATGTAAGGAGTGACGTCTTTTAGTACGAGATCACAGATGTGACATGCTTGTTTTATAGCAAACAGTTCTTCCTCTGTTTTTATGGACCGTTGCTCAGAAAATATGTTGGATAGAGGTGTTATTTGTAATCCTAATTTTTGCAGCATGAGGAGCTCACTCCACTTTAAATCGTTTACTTCGCACCCAAGTGTTTCCACTTTATTTTCCGCGCATATTTTTTTTATCACTTCCCCCACTCGCTCTCCTAGTTTTAAAATATATAGCTCTGATTCTGAGTTATGTGTCGCGCCGGAGTAACGTGCATCAGTAATAATTATTTTCCTTTTGCTAATAAGAAGAACATAAGCTTCTCTTTCATGTGCACTCAATGTCTCAAATCCAGCACTATAAAATATAGTATGTGCATTTGATACTAAGATGGCTTCGGGATTATTCATATTCCTATTGTACTAAATCGTATATTTTGTTATTCTTCAATATCTTATACATATTTTGTACAAGTATGATTGCAATTGCCCTTATTACATTGAGAGAGTCTTTAGAGATACTATTGGTTGGAGGAGCTCTTTATTCCGCTCTTATAGAACATAGGATTGATAAGAAGAGGGAACTGATTGCAGGTGCCTCAGTAGCTGCTTTTCTTTCACTCTGCACATTTATTCTTGTTTCTTTTGTGGGATCTCGTATCCATTTTAAGCTAGATCATGAACTTGGAGAAATACTTGAAAAAGTGAACTATCTGGGTACCGGATTTTTTCTTTTACTTACCGCGACTCTCTTGCATAATGCTATGAAGCGAATATCAGCCCATTCTTCAAGCTACATTCTTAATACCTCGGTCTTTGCTATTGGTTTTTTACTCGTGCTGCGAGAGGGAGTTGAAATTATTTTTTTTAGTATTCCCTCCTCTATTTCATCGGTATTTATTTCTTCACTGCTTGGTTTGCTTCTTGGTCTTATATGTACTGGTATCGTTGGAATAATAAGCTCTCGTTTTATACATTCACAATTTACTCATAGAAATATCCTTATTTATTCTGATTGGGCTATAAAGATTCTTTCTCTATATTTTATACTAATGGGAATTGTGGGGCTTGCTGAACTTATTCTCTAAATTTCCCCTTTTCATAGCTGGTCAAAAATGGTATAATATAGGTCATTTCTCGGGGATGACAGGAATCGATGGGGAATCTGCACATTTACAAATGGTGAGGGCGTAGTTATGCGTTGGGCGGGAGCAATCTCGTTCAAGAAATAGCAAAAAAACAATAATAGCAACATCTTTTGATGACGCCGTTGCTGATCTTCAAGCTTATGCAGCTAAGACCCTTGGTCTTGGTTCCGCATACGCATTGGCCTAATCGCCCGTGTGCTTGAGTTCAACCTCTTTTCTTTGATCCTTCCGACTTGCAAAGAATAGGAGATTAACCAGCCGGAATAGGTGAACTACCATTCTCAATTGGGTAGGGATCAGAAAACCTATAATTGACTGTATAAGAAGGTTTGTTTATTTCCCTCCCTTATACATGCGTAAAAAATATCCTATCCCTCACTAAACCTTTGTAAGAGTGTTTCCTCAGATCCGGGTTCAATTCCCGGCATCTCCACCAAAATCATGGTTTTTTTATAGGCACTTGCGTAAGAAATTCCCATGTAGACTTTACTAGCGGGGCAGGAATATCTTTCTTTATTTTTTTTAAGAATTGCCATAAAACAAGCGCATCATCATATGCGCGGTGCCGTCTTTCAAACCCAAATCCAAATCGCTGAATAATATTCTCTAAACTGTGAGACTTGTATTGAGGATATAATCTTCTCGAAAGACGAACTGTACAACACTTCTTTGATTCAAAAGGAACATCTACTCGTCCAAGCTCGGACTGAATAAACGAATAATCAAACCACACATTATGCGCAACAAAGGTCGCCCCTTTTAAATACTTCTGCACTTTACGCTTTACGTCAGAAAATACCGGAGCCTTTTCAACATCTTTATTTGTAATTCCCGTGATGTGGGTAATAAAGGAAGGAATGGAAACTTCAGGATTGATGCAAGTCGAAAAAGTGTCCACAACCTTACTTCCTTCAATGCGAATTATTGCGATTTCTATAATGCGATGATACCGAGCGCTCATGCCAGTTGTCTCCAAATCCACAATTGCTAAACTTTTATCGAACATAGGGACTCCCATTATAATGCTGCGCCTTTGAAGTTGGGACAGTTTGTCTCTGCCCATTGTAAATACTCTGAAGAACAATTTTCTTTAGCTGGGCCAGGGCCCGGCATACAATCAACATATTGTGTCTTTGGGCAGATATATGCTGTTTTTTGAATTGTTGGTTTTATATTTCCTGTTTTTATACATGTTCCTCCGGCATCGGGATAGCTTCCTTCATATTTACAATAATAGTTCGTAGGACAAACCTTCCCCGCTATTCCACCACAAAATAATATGTCAGTTGTCGCTGTTGTTTCGTTTATGAATTTTAGATAATAGTTGGCATTTCCAAATAAGGTGTATGAATCCGTCTTCCCCTCAGAACTTGCAGCATAGACTTCAACCTCTTTTCCTAAATATATATTTTTTTTGTCCTCATTAAGGATTTCTTGAGGAAAAGCCCCTCTTACGGGCATCTCTCCTGAAGGGCCTTCTCCCCTCCCTACAATAACGCTCGCTTTCCCCACTCCAATACTACAAATGCCATCCATATGGCATTGGTAGCTGATACTTGAAACTACTCCAAAAAATTTCTTACCGATATTTTTTTGAGTGGTTGGACATGCATCAAACTCACAATTGGGGCTAACTCTCCCTACGGTTGACCCGTCAGGACAGATTTTTGCATCCTCTTGACACCCTACTGGCTCTTCAATGGGGTTTTCTATTGGAGAGAGGGGTTTATTTTGCCATGTGAGAGCCATCTGATACTGCATCCCAAAAAGAAATGCAATGAGAGGAAGAGAGATAAACATAACGAGTGCAACAGTTTTTGAAAGGGGTGTTACTGTGGTGAGTTCTTTTGGAAGTGTTATCATGCAGTTATTATGTCAAATAATATAAATTATTTCAATATAAACAATAAAAATAAAAATAAATAAGTATTTTTATCTTCTCTTTTCTTTCTTAATCTGTTCTTAATCTTCCTCGCATTATAATCATCCTGTTAGTATTTTTTTAAAAAAAAATCTATATATGGAAAAAATCGTGTCTTATATAACAAAAAATTTGATTTCAGTAATTGGCATTGCTATTTTAACGGGCACAACGCTTACCACAAGCGCTCTAGGAGTAATGAAGGTGGCGAATAATTTTGAAAAGACAAAAATTGAAGTACCAGAAGTAAAAGAGATCGAGCCGATAGCTACCACTACTAATTCCCCCACACCTACAGGAGGAATAACCAATCAAAGTTCGAGAGCTTCATCTATCTCTCATCCCATTGGATCAGTTCGAACGACAACGACTGGGATAGTGATTATTCCAACTACTATCCCGGTAACAAACAATACATCCACTCCTCAGACATCTGCTAGCTCAAATGGTTGTATAATTACGCTTTCCGGCCAACAGTACGATGTTGCGAGACTACGTTCAACTCATTCGGGTGGAGATATTTTTAACTGTGGTACTGATATGACGTCTGTATATCAGGGAAGACATGGAACGAATATGAGTAGAATGCAACAATACTTAGTTCAAGCAGGGGGGACGACGAGTAACAACTCAAACTCCAATACTAATACGGGGGGGAGTGCTGGTGGAAATTCTGGGAGCTCTTCAAATTCATCAAATACGCCAGGTGCTTCAAACTCATCCAATAGTGGAACACAAAGTAGTGGGACATCTACAACATCTACCCCTTCAGAAATCCATAAAGAAGAAGAACATAGAGAAGATCAGGAAACTCACGATGAAGATCATAAGGAGGAAGAAAAGACACATACAGAATCCTTTCTTCAAAGACTGCTTCAATTGGTAATATCGTAAGTTAGTACTGTTTTACTCGGAACATACTTGTTATTAATAAACAAGGATGTTTCATAGACAACTATGAAATACTTATCAGCAAAACAAATTCTTACTATACCGACATTTATTACTCTTTCTCTCTGGCTCCTTTCTAAAAAAGGAATTATGGATGTGTTCGATGATCCACTGCGTTCTCTCTCTCAGATTTTTTCTCTTATTGGCCTTATCTATATGATGATTTCGCTTATTCTGTCAACTCGTAGAAGATTTATTGAAGATGGTATAGGGGGGCTAGATAAAGTATATGAAATGCATCATATAGTGGGGAGTTTATCATTTGTTTTATTAATCAATCACCCCCTTTTATTAGCGATAAAGGCACTTCCACAAGCAGCACTTGTGTCTCAATATCTATTGATAGGAAACTATCTCCCTTATAATCTTGGGGTTGTCTCTCTATATATAATGGTTTTAGCATTTATATTTATGGTTTTTGTACGCCTTCCCTATCATATCTGGTTGAAGACTCATCAGTTGCTGGGATTTGCGGGAATAATCGGTAGTGTCCATGCGCTATTGATTACAAGTGATATTTCATCTTACTTTCCTCTTCGGTTATGGATGATAGTATGGATATTTTTTGGCTCTACTTCTTTTCTTTATATATTTTTCTATTACAAATGGATTGCTTCTGTGTATGTATATGAAATATCAAAGATTGAGCGTCTGCTGGATGTTGTAAATATTTCTGCAAAACCTACAAAGAGGAAAATTCCATTTGTCCCAGGTCAATTTGCCTATGTGGGATTCAAAGATATAAATCTAGGAGGTGAACAACATCCCTTTTCCTTTTCTTCATCACCTCTTGAAGATGAAGTGCGATTTTCTATCAAAATGTTAGGTGATTATACAGTTAAACTTCCCTTATTAAGAAAAGGAACGAAAATGTTTCTCAAGGGACCTTATGGGAAATTTGGAGATGTATATATCAAAGGAAAAAGACCCCTCGTTTGGATTGTGGGTGGAATTGGAGTTACTCCATTCTTAAGCATGCTGCGTAATGAACAGCAGCTTATTGAAGATAGAGCTATTATTTTGTTTTACTGTTTTAGCAATCCAGAAGAAGGAATGTTTTCCGATGAAATAAAACAACTAACTGAAAATAAAAAAACTATTGAGGTCCACGAATGGTGCTCAACCCAACGAGGACGATTTAGTGTACCAAAGATAATAGAAATTTTGGAAAAATATGATAAATATGATGTTCAAATATGTGGGCCAGGCCCCATGATGGAATCATTAAAACAGCAATTTGAAGAGGTTGGTGTAGATAGCGAACGAATACTATTTGAAAAATTTCAAATTTTATGATGAAAAAATACCTACGTCAACTTACACAAATTAGTATTATCAATTTCTTTTTTATTATTGGTCTCCTATTTTATATACAGAAAAATACCCCCCTTTCTACTTCTCTATTAAGGGTCTCTCCTCCTCAAGTTAAACTATCCACAACTATTATCTCCCCAACTCCCCAACCATCTAATACAAATGCTTTAAGTCCCACACTACCATCAAAAAATAACTTATTCACCGAACTTTCTACTCACAATTCAAAATCAGACTGCTGGATTGGGGTTGGAGGACATATATATGATGTCACCATGTACTTTGGATCCCATCCGGGGGGTGATGGCGTTATCTTAAAATATTGTGGTACTGACGCAACCACACCCTTTCAATCGAAAGACGGCATAGGTGCAGACCACTCAGCCTCAGCATATGACCTCCTGAGGCACTATTTGATACAATAGCCTCATGAGAATCCTTATCGTTGAAGATGACCTCCAAATAGGACAAAACCTTAAAAAAATACTTGAGTCACAACTCTATGTGGTTGATTGGGAAAAAACGGGGGAAGGGGCTCTCTATCAAGTAGAAACACAAGATTATGATTTGATTATCCTCGACTGGATGCTCCCTGATAGTGATGGAGTTGAATTGTGTAAAGAAATACGAAAAAAAGAGATCAAAAAACCTATTCTTATGCTCACCGCGAAAGTCCAGGTAAACGATATTGTTACTGGGCTCGAAAGTGGTGCAGATGATTATCTGACAAAACCATTTTCAATGGATGTTCTTCTGGCTCGAATTAAAGTCCTCATCAGAAGAATAAATAACAGCTCTCTTGCCCCTCTTATTAAAATGGGTGATTTGGTCCTTGATACGAATAAAAGAATTGTGATGAAAGGAAAAAAAGTAATTGAACTTGCTCCAAAAGAATATGCATTATTAGAATATCTTATCATGAATAAATGTAAGGCTATAGACCGAATGGAGATTATGGAACATGTGTGGGGTGAAACAATCGATGAATTCTCTAATACCGTTGATGTTCATATTAGATATTTAAGAAAAAAAATAGATGAGCCTTATAAAACAAACCTTATTAAAACGGTAAAAAATAAAGGATACATGATATGCGAAATCTAAAAACAAAACAAAAATTGACTCTTCTTTTTACTTTTTATTTTTTTCTTTTTTTACTGGTTCTCGCTTCCCTATTTATTGTTTCATTTCGCACCGTATATCGTTATCAAATTCGAAAAGATCTAACTCATGAATTTTCTGAAATTATAAACGATCATATACGAATGAGTGATGATGGTATTTCATTTAAAAAAGATAAGAATGGAGATACACTTCGTCTTCATCTCTTTAACGATGGAGTAAGTGCTCAATTTGTGGGAAGTAGTGGAGCAACCATTCGTAACTATGGAGTATTTGAATCTCAATTAATTAATAATGATGATGTTGATTTTCTCAATAAAGAAAAAAATCGTGCAAGTTTTCAAAAAAAAGTGTTGGAAGATGATATCATTTGGAATAATATTGGGTATGCGTCTCTTATTTCTCCGTTAGTGTATCAAAATAATATTATTGGGGTGATGGTTGTTGCTAAATCCCTTGAGGGTCTCACTGCAATTACCAATAGCACGCTTCTTATCCTTTCAATCTTAGGAGGTATTGGTCTAATCGGTGGATTTTTCCTTGGGCATATATTTACCCAGAATGCACTGAGCCCCCTATATAAAATTATCTGGGCCATTGAAGGAACGGATCTAAATAGACTTAAGAAAAAAGTTCATCTCGATGGACATCCAGATGATGAGTTTGTACTTCTTAGTAAAACCTTTAATACAATGTTGGAGCGGATAAATGAAATGTCCCAACGTCAAAAGGAGTTTATTGCCAATGCTTCACATGAATTAAAAACTCCCCTAACGAGGGCTATATCATCAATCGATGTTCTTATGTTGAAAAAAAATATTTCTTCAGAAAATCTATTAGATGTAAAAGAAAATATATTTGAGATAAATGAATTGATAGATTCTCTTCTTGTGCTTGGTAAAATAAGCGAGGGTGAAAGACCGCGAGGAAGATCTGACTTAAGAGAAGTTCTCAATGCAGTATTCCAATATAATGAAAAGCTACTTCATCAAAAAAAAATTCAATTTACTATAGAAATCCCTCATTCTATTAATCTCCCTATTCCTGAGGAATATGCAAAAGTGTTATTTAACAATCTGATTTCTAATGCTATAAAATTTTCCCCAAGTAATGCTTCAATAGAAATCGGGGGCGATCCTTCAAAAAAATGTGTTTCAATCGTTGATCATGGGATAGGTGTTTCTGAGGATGAGAAAAGTAAAATGTTTGATAGGTTTTTTAGGAGCAATGAAATTCGTGGAAGAATTAAGGGTTATGGTCTTGGACTTAGTCTGGTAAGGGAGATTTGCAAAGAATATAGCGTAAAAATAGAGGTACAATCTAAAAAGGGAAGTGGCACGAAAGTTCTCTTATTTTTTTAAGTACTCTTTCATGTCTCTTTTTTCATCCCTTATAACTTCTTGTTTTTTTTGTATCTTCTTTTTTTCTAGATCTTTTCTTCCTCGGACAAGTGCTACTTCACACTTAATATATGGCCCTTGACTAAAACAGGAAACAGGAACAATTGAAAACCCCTTCGATGCTGTTTTTACCTGAAGCTTAAGTAGTTCTTTTTTATGAAGGAGAAGCTTGCGAATTCTTTTGGGATCATATTCGTCCTGTTTTGCAAATTTATATTTTTGAATATCAGCATTAATAAGGAATGCTTCTCCATCTTTTAGTCTGACATACGCTGCATCAAGATTAATTTGCTTAAGAAATGTAGATTTGGCTTCAGGACCAGTCAATACAATGCCAGCCTCAACAGTTTCAAGGATTTCATACTCTCGCGATAATTTCCGATTAATCACTTTCATGAATCTATTGTATCAAAGGAGTGCTTATTTCTTCTCGGCAATTATTTTATGCGCCCAGGGAGCAAGAAGCGACTGAATGCGTGGGTCAAGGAGTTTATCTATGTTATCTTTATGAATGGTAAAAAAACCGTAGGCAAATTCATAATTTGGCTGGGGCATCTTTCCCAGCTCTACGGCATAGATATAATCTATTTCATGTTCATAATATCCTGATGTATCATCAAATGATTTATATTGAATTTTATTTATGAATTTGATGTCATCTGTTACGTCCTCTGCATGCACTCCCCACTCTCTTCCCAAACCATCAAGAATTGCAATAACATCATCTTGAAGCTTATCTTCTTTATAAATCTGATGAGAAGAAAAAGAAAAATCAAACACATTATCAAATACGGGGTGCTTTCTGTGTTGTAATATTAATTGGTCCTCAAAAGTGATGAGAGCTGTATATCCACGATGAAGAACTCCCTTTTTATGAGCTTCCCATTTCTCTATTTTTCCCACTATTTCATCTTGCTCATTTACTTCTGCCAAAAATTGTTTCTCCTTATAATAATCCATCTTTGTATTATATCAGCTACAATAACCCTATGTATTCTCGATTTATTACGCGTATTTCTCCTCTCTACATTTTCATGTTCTCGTTTTTTATAATTTCTCAACTGGGTAAACACTTCTTTTTCAATTTTTCATATCTATCGGGAATACGTATTGATTATCTTGCCCCAACAATCTATTTTATTGACATCCTTTCGCTTCCCTTGATAATATCCTCTTTTGTATATGTATATTCCAAATCAAACACCGTTAGAAATTGGATACAGAAGAATACTTTTCTTGCTTTTTCAACGAGCGCCCTTCTTATTGTTAATTGTGTTTTTTCTCTTTCAAAACCTCTGTGGTTTTACGGTTTTATTCGTGTAATGCAGTATGTATGTGTTTTAATCTGGCTCAAAAATAATGGAACTAAAAAGTATATATATTCTGCAGTTATTTGGGGATTACTTTTGGGAGGGATCTTTGAATTAAGTCTTTCTCTTATACAGCTTTCCACTCGTCACAGCGTGCAGGGGTTTTGGTATTATCTTGGGGAGCGAAATTTCTCTATCTTCACTCCAGGAATTGCAAAGGCATATTTTATGGGGAAAGAATTCTTGCGTCCTTATGCTACTTTTTCGCATCCCAATTCACTAGGAGGGTTTTATCTTCTTTTATATGTGTTTATTCTCACTCAAAAAAGAATTACCAATTCCCTAGTTAAAAGTATATTTTTATTTACCTCTTCAGCTCTTGTGCTTATCTCTTTTTCACGAACAGCCATTGTTGGATATGTTTTGGTTAATATTTTGTATTTTATAAGAACTTTTTCTTTATGTAAAACATGTTTTTTTGCTAAAGTATCTCTTGCCTTTGTCCTTATTATCTTTACTCTTAATATATCGGGAGACTTAAACAGCCTTCAAAAAAGGACCGACTTTTTTGAAAAATCAATTTCTATAATTAAAAAAATGCCGTTTACCGGTACCGGGGTTGGGAGTTATCTTATAGCTCAACACAATTATCCTCAGAAATTCTCGACATTTTTTGAACAACCGGTACACTCTATTTTTCTTCTCATAATAGCTCAGCTTGGTATTCCACTAAGCATTCTATTATTTACATCGATCTTTCGAAAAATCGATGTAAAAATCAGGAGGGTGGATTTTCTTTTTCCTATTCTTTGCATTATTCTTACGGGAAGCGTCGATCATTATTGGATCACTCTTCAACAAAATCAATTGGTTTTAGTTTTATTATTTGGCATACTGTTCTCATATGAAAAAAAGACTTCCTGAACTTGATGATATTCGAGGCATTTCAATCATTGTGATGATTATGATTCATACCAATGCATACTTTCTTTCCAATTGGTGGTCTGCTACTACTCGCGATATAAGCCAGTTTGCTGTTGTGGCATTTTTATTTTGCTCTACATATCTCTCTATCCAAAGACCATTTCCTCAATCTATTTCTGAGCTATTACCTTATGTATTAAAGCGCCTTAAGCGCCTAATTCTTCCTTTTTTTGTATTTTTTACTGTTTATGTTTTGTTGATGAAGTTTGGGATAGGGAAATCGTTTCCTCTCAAATATATTATTGAAAGCTTCCTCCTCATAGGGGGGATTGACTTTAACTGGCTCGTTCTTCTTTTTGTTCAATTAATGATTATCACCCCGCTTCTCTATTTTCTTTTTGCAAAGAAGAAGATACTTTTATTGATTTATACAGTCATTGCATTCATTTCTTCTGTAGTCTTTTTGAAATATACTCCCCTTCCCTACTATCGAAGCATTATGTGGCTCCCTTGGTCTTTAGTGATCATCTACACATTTTATTTAGATGTATTATGGAAGAATAAAAAGCTATTTTTTTTGACAACATTCATTCTAGGATTTCTTTTCCTTGGAACGCAGCAATGGGTGCTCGTTCCCCTGAAACATTCTCTTTCTCAGTATGCTAATAAGTATCCTCCCAATCTCTACCATATTTCCTATAGTTTATTTGCTTTGAATATTCTGTATTACCTCTCAAAAGTAAATGCTTTTTCACAGTCCCTTGTTCAAAAAACTATTCACTTTTTTAGTATTAATTCATACACTTTGTTCTTCATCCACATTCTTGTAATTGAAGTCGTCTGGAAATGGGCTCGTCCCCATAATTGGATTGTTTTTTTCCTTATAGTTACAATCATCAGTGTCGTAATCCAGCTCGGGATGAATAAAATAAATGAAAAAATGAAGCCTGTAGAAAAAAAGTAGACTATTTTCTTTCTATGTTATAGAGTTGACTGACAATCTGAAGGTTGGCAGGTGCGCGCACATTAAAGAAGTCTTTAAATTCTTTCCCATCAAATGTCTGAGAGCCAGCATCTCCTTGAATAGTTACGCCATTTGTTTTTCCGTATCCGATATCCGCATTTATTGAGATGGATGATACGGAATTAAATGGTGATATGTTTCTATTTTTGAGTTCCGATTTAATTTTTTCTTGGTTCCATGTATCTCCTGTTGGCTTGTCGGGCTGACCAACATGAGGTGAAGTGGACGAATCTGCTCGAACTAGTAAAATCGCATTTACAATATCTGCTATTTCCTCTCCCCGTAACCAAGCTGTTTTATTGTTTTCTGGCCGTGCTCCCCAATCGCAATAAAACCATGGAGACTCTTTGTCCCACGCGCGCTCATTCAACTCAGAAAAACTCCCTGCACTGGAGTTTGTATCTTGCATATGTTTTGTCCATGGCTTTTGTCCTCCCCATATTTCTCCCGATGTCCATTCATATCCTCCGTGAGTAGATGCATACCATGCTTTAATAACCTCACCGGTATCATTTGAGACCATAACTTGAACATTGTTATCTCCACACTGATCATCTATATCTTTAACGGCATTTTCCCATTTCCCACCCTTATTACTTCCAAGATATACCTGACAGTCTTGTGTTGTACAAATCTCAGACCCTCCACCTCCGGTATATGCATAAGCAAATGATGCAGCAGCAACAACCTGTGCCTTCAATGCCTCATATCCTCCAGAATTACCCCATGATTCAGGCATCTCTCCTATTCCTCTTAAATACTCATATATATCCATCTCAGAATATCCTTGCACTTTTATCTTGTTGTTATTTTGGAATGATCTACATTCCAATTTGACATTATTATAATAAGCATTCAATATCTCTGTATAATTTTGATTCCCATTTTTTGCTCGTCCATACGCACCAAACTGATTCATCCCTACTCGATGTACAGACCCATAACTAAAAAAAGCAAATGCAGGGCTAAATCCCGGATCAATACTGCGATCATCGACACATCCTCCTTGAGAGGTACCTGCTGATCTAGGCAAATTTAATCCCGCCTGCCGTGATGCAATAATCGATTGTTGTTGAGCGGTGAGAGATGCTATTTTGCTTTGAAGTTCCCCTAAATATTTTTTTGATTTGGCAACTTCTCCTGCGAGGAATTGTGATTGCTTATCCACTTCAGCTTTTACTCCAGCAAGTTGTGTTTTTTCTATTTCAAGTGTCTTTTTTTTGTCACTAACATCCTTTACAAAAAGAGCGATACGAATAATTGCTTTTTTATCCTCATCTACTAGTGTTTTTTGATAGAAATAGTTTTGAAGAGACTCAGAAATATTTTCTGAGAGAAGAAGATTTACCAGGGAAAATGAGTTTTTCCCCATATTTTTATAGTACGATTTAGCTCGTTGATTGAGGAGATTTTGTTGTGATGCAAATGCCTTTTCTCCTTCAGAAACTTGAGTTTGCTTTTTGTCAATCTCTCTTTCAAGTACTGTTACTTGATACTTGATGGAATCGAGTTGTTTTTGTAACCCTTGAAGTTGAGCCTCATTTGTCTGATTTGCTGTATTGATTTCTGCAAATGTCTTTTTCAAGCTATCTAATTGATTTGTAATATCGGTAAGGTTATCTGCATATAAAGGAGTGGCGACGAATAGAAAAAGAGAGATAATAAGAGATAGAAACACCAATCGTTTCATGTATTTAGTATACAGTGGTATACTAAAACTATGCGGAAGTTTTTTATTTCACTTATAGTTTTGCTTGTTCTTCCTTTTGTTGTTTCAAAGGCATCTTTTGAAGTAGCCGCTGTTGCGCGATTTGCCACCTGCGACGCATGTGGCCTCTGTCCCAAGATAGATGTAGAAAATGGATTATGTACAGTAGATACAAGTGTAAAAATACCAGGAGATTGGAAAAATTGCGTAAAATGCCTCTATCCTGAATTATATCCCGCAAGTAGCAATCCCGTACCAAACACTCAATGTAAAACAGTAGCTATGAAAGCTGATAATACATTGTCTAGTCCTGTTAAAAAAGGGCGGCAATTTACTATGTTGGGCTGCATATCATCAGGAACAACCGCAGGATTTGATGATAGTCAAAAAGATGGAAGAGGAGCTCCTACTTTTGTACAAAAAATGTTGGATGTTATTTTTTCTCTTGCGGGAGGTCTTGCATTTTTATACCTCATGTATGGGGGATTTATTATCCTCACGTCCCAGGCAGATCCGGAAAAGCTTAACTATGGGAGAAGACTTATATATGGTTCAATCGTGGGTTTAATTCTTACTCTTGGATCGGTGTTTATTGTAAACCTTATCGGATCTGGATTTCTACACATTCCAGGATTTGGTGGAGCTTTGTAAAATTAATCTCTCTTTCCTGATTTTTTTATAAAAATACCTGAAAGAAGGGATGTTCCCAAAAGTGGAAACATAACTATAGGAACTCCTGTATTGGGAATCGATTGAGGCGTCCCTACACTAGTATATGAGTGGTAATTTTGATTTTGTGCCTGAGTAGAACCCTTATTTGATGAGTTAATGTTCTGTGCAATTGCCTTTATTGTCGTTGGCGTAGGGGTTACTTTTGGCTGACTAAAGGAAAACCAAGGTTTTGATGTGGGTTGTGGCGTTGTGTTAGGCGCTCCTGTTATTGCGGTACTTGCTTTTGGAATCGATAAGCCTTTTATATTAAACTTTCCACTCGCAAAAATAATAAATACAGCTACAACAACAAGTCCTAAAATGAATGAGAGGGCTTTATTAAATTGTTCCATAGAATGATAATTATATCATTATAGGCTATATATTACAAGTCAATTTGACTTTTTTGCCTGAATAAGGAACAATGAGGTATGGATAGTATTGTTGCGCCTGTCAATCCTCAACTTGTTTTTTCTTGGAAAGCTCCACTTCGTGCCTATAAAAAGAGAGGTGATAGTATATTGCGGTTTTATGTTGCTCTCGCGCTCCTCCTAAGCCTTATTGTTTTTTTCTTTGGAGATCGTGTTCTTTTGGTTCCTATTCTTACATTGCTATTTCTTTTCTATGTTTTAACGATTACTCCTCCACCAGAGGTAGAAAATCTTATTACTACTTTTGGAGTGGAAACTGCGGGTATATCTTTGAGATGGGAGTTTCTTTCACACTTTTATTACACAAAAAAATTCCATTTTAATGTACTCACTCTCGTAAGTAACGCTCCCTACTATTATCATATATATTTAATTGTTCCCGACGAAAAAATTAAATCACAATTGAACTCAATTCTTTCAAAACATGTTATGTTTGTGGAACAACCACATAGAAATTTTACCGATAAAGTAGTGGAGTGGCTATCAAATCTTATGCCTGATGATGAAGATGGGGGACAAGAGCACGCATCTTCTCACCAAACACCGATGGAGACATCTCTTTCACCCCAAAAAGCCGTGACCATTTAAGAAGTCCTTCATCTGTTGAAACTACAATACCATCGATCTCCTTTGCTAACACAATAACATCAAGGTCGGCTACACTGTCAAGAAACCCAACTCGCGTTGCCTGCCTATATCTATCTCTAAATCCTTTTATTTGGACCCCTATTTTTTTTTGAAACTCCATTTTCGTGAGGTTCTGTGCCCCTGTAAATGATTGGGCGGCTTGCTCTATTTCCTCTTCCCCTGTCCGTAATCCTCGGTAGCTTCTATTTCTAATATCATCAACTAAAGTGTAAAAAATAGAGGCAGGAAACTGGAATGAATCTATATTAGGAGATTTGATGGTGATTTCAGCTAATAATTTTTTTATTACATCTTGCTCTTTATTCTCAAAAAAACTTAAAAATTCTTCAATTATTTTTGGGGGCATAAAAAGCTTTACTTCCTTTCCACATAAGGTCATATTCTCCATTACTTTTTCAGTTGTGCTGCCAAACTGAAGACCTGCCTGCATATTAAAAAAAAGGTTTGTGTCGAGAATATAGGATTGCATAGATATAGATATATAATACCACCTAACTTCCCTATTCTGTTCATAAATTATATAGCATCTGAAATCCTGCCCTGCCAACCAAGGCTAACACATATTTCCTGATATGTTTTGTTATACATTGACCGCTTGTATTTCTACCTCTAGTGTTCTACAGTTTTGTCTGGCACTAAAATATGAATTGTTTATTTTGTAAAAATAGCGATACCGAGGTAATCGAAACACGACTTGTTGATGAAGGAGTGGCTATTAGAAGGAGAAGATCATGCCCAAAATGTCAAAAGCGTTTCACGACATATGAAAGGGCGGAAGAATTTCCGATTCTAGTCATAAAAAAAGATGGTAAGAGGGAACGATTTAATAGAGATAAGGTGAGATTGGGCCTACAAAAGGCATGTGAAAAAACAGTAGTAACGGCAGCACAAATAGAAGAGATGATAGCTCATATCGAACATGATTTAAAGCAAAGAGATACAGCAGAGGCAGATAGCTCAGTAATAGGAGAATTGATAGCAAAGCAACTGAAGTTGGTAGATAAAATTGCCTATATTCGCTTTGCATCCGTATTTAAACGGTTTGTAGAACTAGATGATTTCCAAAAAGAGATTAAAAAATTAAGTTAATTTTATTATTAATTTCACTTATACGTATGAAACTTACGGGCATTTCGGAAAAAGTATTTACCGATCGGTACTCATTGAAAGATAACAGTGGAAAACCTACAGAAAAAAAGCCAGATGAAATGTGGAAACGTATTGCAAAAGCTGTTGCAGCACAAGAAAAGACACCAGAAGGTAAGAAGAAATGGGAAAGAGAATTTAATGATGTAATGAAGGATTTTAAATATGTTCCCGGAGGCCGAATATTGGCAGGAGCTGGTACTGGATATGACGTAACTTTTTATAATTGTTTCGTTATTCCTAGTCCCAAGGATGCGCGAGGAGGCATCTTGGATTCTCTCAAGCAGATGGTTGAAATCATGGCTCGCGGTGGCGGAGTAGGCATTAACCTCTCTTCCCTTCGACCTCGTGGATCACGAGTGAATAAAGTAAATGGTTTTTCTTCTGGCCCTATCAACTGGGCAGAGCTTTTTTCTGTTGCAACGAAGGATATTATTCAACAAGGCGGCACACGTCGCGGTGCCCTTATGCTTATGCTGTGGGATTGGCATCCTGATATTGAAGAATTTATTACGGTAAAACAGGATCTAAAGAGAATAAATGGGGCTAATTTATCTGTCTGCGTATCTGATTCTCTTATGGAGGCTGTTGAAAAAGATGCTGATTGGGATCTTGTATTTCCTGATACCACCGACCCCGAATATGATGAAAAATGGGATGGAGATATTTTTGTGTGGAAGGCTTTAGGAAAAAAAGTAGTCGTGCGAAAAACAGTCAAGGCTCGATTTATTTGGAACCTTATCGCTGAGGCCGCGTGGAAGTCAGCGGAGCCAGGCCTTGTGTTTATGGAGAGGTATAATAAATGGCACAATAATTGGTATTGGAACAGAATAAACTGCGTTAATCCTTGTGGAGAAGAAGGACTTCCTCCATGGGGCGTTTGTAATCTTGGATCAATTAATTTATCAGCACTGGTAAAAGGGAATGATGTAGATAAAAAAGGAACCTTTGATTTTACTGAGCTAAAAAAAATTGCGCGTGCCGGAGTCCGTTTTCAGGACAATATTATTGATATGGATCAATATTTCTTTGAAGGAATTAGAAAAACTCAACTTGAGGGAGAGCGTCGCATTGGGCTAGGTACAATGGGGCTTGGAGACACTTTAATAAAGCTCCACATGCGTTATGGTTCAAAAGAATCCCTCGTATTTATCGATAAGGTTTATAAGATTATTCGAGATGAAGCATATCGAGCGGCAACTGAGATAGCACTCGAAAAGGGAGCATTTGCAAAGTTTGATAAAGAAAAATATCTCAAGGGGAAGTTTATTCAGGCTCTCCCGAGCGACATTCAAAAAAATATTGCAGATCGTGGTATTCGTAATTCTCTTCTTCTTATGCAGGCGCCCACTGGATCAACATCGTTGATGGTAAACACTACATCAGGGATTGAGCCAGTATACGAATTTGAATTTATCAGAAGAGATAGATTGGGAGAACATATCATTCGACACCATATCTATGAAAAGTGGGTAAAAAAACATGAAAAGGAAGTGAAGGAAGGAAAACTAAAAAGACCAGCGTGGTTTGTATCTGCGCAAGAGTTGACACCAGAAGAACATGTAAATGTGCAGGCCGTTATTCAAAAATATGTGGATGCATCTATTTCAAAAACGGTTAATGCTCCAAACAGTCATACGGTAGAAGATGTAAAACGTCTCTACATGCTCGCCTATAAACAGGGACTCAAAGGGATTGCCTATATGCGAGAAGGATCAAGAGCTGGAGTGCTTGAAAGACTAGATAAAAAAGAGGACAAGAAGCCTGAGATTGTGATTCAACCCTACCAGGTAAAACCACGCCCAATGGTGGTTCATGGATCTACGTATAGAATGAACACTCCAGTTGGCACGGCATTTATTACTATTAATACGAATGGGAGTACTTCTGTTCCGGAACCATTGGAGGTGTTTATTAGTATAAGTAAACCGGGAAGTGATATTTCAGCGATGGCTGAGGGCTTGGCCCGCGTTATTTCTCTTGCACTGCGATTTGCTTCAGGAATCTCGGCAATGGATAGAGTGAAGGAAATTGTAAATCAGTTGGAAGGAATTGGTGGAGCTCGCGTCATGGGATTTGGGAAAGATAGAATAAAAAGTCTTCCAGATGCAGTGGCAAAAGTATTAAAAATGCATTACAACATGGATAAGAATGCAGAAGAAAAAAAAGATGAACCACATTTGATAACAGAGACCACACAAGCATCCCTTATTCAACCATTCCAGCCAAAAGGACTTTTTGATATCTGTCCCACATGTGGAGAAGCATCCCTTGCTCATGAAGAAGGGTGTAAAAAGTGCTATGGGTGCGGTTACTCTGAATGCTCATAACCTATGAAAATTTATACGCGAACTGGGGATGACGGCACCACAAGCCTCTACGGGGGAACACGCCTTTCAAAGGCATGTGTCCAAGTAGAGGCATATGGGGCTCTTGATGAGCTTACCGCTACTCTAGGAGTATTTATTACTCATATGAGTGATGGTGAAGAGGCACGGTTTGTTGAGGATATTCAAAGAGATTTATATGTAATTATGGGGTTTCTTGCTAATGCTCCTACTCACATGGAAAAACAGGAGGGAAAAATTCTCTCATTTGAGCAAAAGATAGATACGCTTACAGAAAAGCTCCCACCTTTAAACAATTTCATCATTCCGGGGGGATCTATAGCTTCTTGCTGGGCTCACATGGCACGTGTAAGCTGTAGAAAAGCTGAACGTGTTGTAATAGCTCATCTTAAAAAAAAAGGCGGGGTAAAAGATAAGAATTCTGGGATTGTACTTGTTTATCTCAATAGGTTATCAGATCTCCTTTTTACCTATGCTCGCGCTTTTAATAAAGAAAAGGATGTTATTTCTAAAAAGGTATGAGTAAAAAAAATATCTTAATTGGAGGATTCTTGATTATTGTTTTTATTACTGCTCTATTTCAATACAAACAATCTGCACCAGCAAAACAGAATGTTGAGATCTCAACTATTTTGGTTACACAAATAATTTCTGTTGATGGGGAAAAAACGCAAGCTCCTGTACATGTAAAAGGGGGTATTACAGCTCTCCAACTTCTCTCTTCAAATCATAAAGTGGGCACAAAGGGAGAAAAGGAAAATGCATATATTACTGCGGTAGATGGGCGTGAAGCTTTGGCTGGGGAAAAAGAGTTTTGGGCATTCTATGTAAATGGCAAGCAAGCAGTAGTTGGCGCTGGAAGCTATTTTGTGAAAAATAATGATACAATAGAATGGAAAATTGAGACCTATTAATTATGAAGCAAAACAGAATTGAGGTTTATCTTTCGTTTGCGGCTGTTGTATTAGCTGCTATTTTTCTGCGACTCATCCCTCATATCCCTAACGTTGCCCCTATTGCGGCTCTTGCTCTTTTTTCCGGAATCAAAGTTCCTAATGGGAAGGGGTTTGCTCTCCCACTCATTGCGATGGTTGTTTCTGATTACTTCCTTGGTTTCCATGCAACACTGCCTTTTGTTTACGTAAGCTTTCTTTTCATTGCAGGAATTGGTTATCTTCTCAGAAATAAAAAGACCACATCGAAAATTTTCATAGGAAGTATTTCTGGTTCATTGCTATTTTATGTGATAACGAATTTTGGTGTATGGGCTACCTCATCGATGTATGAGAAGAGTATCAGTGGATTGATGAACTGTTATTATATGGGCCTTCCCTTCTTCAGAAATACCGTGATTGGTGATTTGTTATATGTTGGAGTATTTTTCCTTGGATTTAGATTATTTTCTTTACTATTTGTCTTGATGTTGCCATCCCGACTCAGTCGGGAAAGGTATATTGGGAATACTGTGTAAATCAGTAACTGTGCCGCAGCGGTGTCCCTGAGCTTGTCGAGGGGGAGTCCGAAGACCGATCAAGACGTGTTACACGAGCATGTTATCACCATGTGTTGAATCTAGTCCCAAAACCTCTTTCTTTCTCCATTACCTTAAGTTATCTGCCGCCGCGCCCCTTCAACCAGATCCGAGTACGTTTCTAGCAGAAAAAGGATATACTCCAAAAGAATATATTTTACTTAATAGCCTTGACTCGCTTAAAGCGAGAGAGACCCGTTTGAAGGATAATCTCAATACGACTATAAATCATGTTTTTGAAGATTCAGTTGTGTCTTTTACAAATTATTATCAAATGAAGAATGACAAGGTTGTCTCCTACCCCGATAACACCGTTCTATCAATAGACAAGGATGAACGAGGTGGAAAATATGAAATTGGGATACGGTCTGCAGTATGGGGAGCACTTAAAAACCCCAATCAGGTTGTTCTCCTCTATAGCCCCCCGGGGCTCGTTGTTTTTGATAATGACCCTCATAATAAATTCAAGGATATGAAACCATACGTCGAAGGTCAGATATATATGATGTATTCTGATGGAAATAAAGTCCACAATGTTGCAATAAGTACTTCAGGAGAGGATGAATCTTTGATTGCTCAGCTTATGCCAGATATATATTGTGAGGCAAAAATTAAAAAAACTGAAATAGAACAAATTACCCATTTTATTACCAATCCTTTGCTCACTGGAGTCTCAATTGATGTATTTCTTGATACTATTGGTGCTCTCCCTGATAAAACTGTTTTTACTAATAAAGATGGAGTTAGCTATTCCCTTCATCAAACTCTTTCTCTAATTAATCAGTCTCTTGCGGGTTTACTTACTAACTCACCTATCGTTGAAGAGGTCTTGAAACATTTTGACTTACAGAATATTTCAGAAACAGATATTCATAATATTTACGGTGCGCTCGCTCAGAATTATATGAGGGAAAAAGGGATAAATTCTATGATCTTGGGTGGAAGCTGTGGTGGAACACAGATTGATTACGACCCGCTTGCGCAAAAAATCGATACTCTCTCCTCGTCCCATAGACTCATGACACAAGTTCCCAATGAGTTAAGAATTTCAAAAGATTATAAAAATGACCCGAATTTGTGTCGATGCTCTGCAGCATCCGGTCCTCATTTTCATTGTCCTGGCCAAAAGAACAACTCCAAGGAACCCTGTTCACATGCAATTGAAGTGGGACATGGCACAACATTTTGCCCTGTGTGTGGCACAGAAAAAACATGTTAAAATGAAATATGACTATGTCAAACTTTACTCCCATTGATGATCTTGTTCATGAACATCTCGCTATGAAGCATGGCGCTGGGGGTAATATAAAAGAAAGCCTCCCTGTTTCTACTCCTCCTGAGGTTTTTACAAATAACGAACAGGGAAAAGAAGAGGTTGAAGAGAATGAGGTGAGCGATTATATAACTCCCCAAAAAGATGTTTCTATCACACTCCCTCCGGCTCTCAAGAACATAGGAGTCCAAGTAACGAATGATGATTCTCAACTTAATACAGCTCTGTATAAACTTAAACTTCCTATTAGTGATGAAAAGATTATGGAGGATTTGAAGGCTCGACCTACTGAATCGAAAAGATGGTATGCTACTGTGCTTCTTTATATATTACAAATGGCTCATCTCGGCTTAAAAAAAGTAGGATCTAAGGTTGTGCGTGTATTTAAGACTAATTAAGCCTGAATCTTGCGGAGTTCTTCCTCAAAACCTTCTTTCCCCATAGCTCCAGAGAACTGTCCCACGATCTGCCCATCTTTAAAGATGACAAATGTAGGAATAGAAAAAACTGAGTATTGAGATGCAAGATCCCCATCCTCATCAACATTAACTTTATAAAAAGTCACCTCTCTTTTTTCCTCTGAAAGCTGATCAATGATGGGACCGGTCATTTTACAAGGCCCACACCACTCTGCAAAAAAATCCACCATAATAATGCCTTTTTTATCGAGCACGTCTTGCTTAAATGTTGTTTGTGTTGTGTGTAATGTTGCCATAGGATAAAACTATACAAAGCATTGATGAGTAAGTCAAGCGACAGTCTTGTCTCATACAAGATGAGCATGAAATAACAAGTCATTCTCACGCAAGATGAGCATGAAAAAGGAAACGGGTTAGTAGAATCATAGGCTATGAATATAACTATGAAAGACACTAACTTGAATA
>Ga0194063_10000231_pt1 | contig 41356 bp, 39 predicted proteins | sample SepL3720m_MetaG_FD_155459 | JGI IMG/M metagenome (GOLD analysis project Ga0194063, IMG submission 155459) | Anoxic zone freshwater microbial communities from boreal shield lake in IISD Experimental Lakes Area, Ontario, Canada - Sep2016-L373-20m | ecosystem: Environmental > Aquatic > Freshwater...
GTGCATGAAGGCGAGGGGTTGGTCGCACGGGCCATGAAGGACAAAGAGGCCCTGCGTGTGGACCGCGGTCCGGTTGACAGCAGCGACGAACAGGAGCGATCTGTCGCCAAACGAGCCACGAGGAAGATATCTGAACCTTTGGCGCGCGTGTCAAAATCAGGCGCGAGGATAGCCAAGACAGGTGCACGGTCCGTTGGTGTCAAGAGCAAGGAAAAAGGCCATAAATCACGTCGCCGGTCTTGAACTGACCGGGCATCCATTTTCAGGAAAGAACATGATTTCAAGTTCGAAAGTCGCGATTGTGACGGGTGCGGGCACTGGTATTGGCAGGGCTGCGGCGCTGGCTTTACTCAAGGATGGGTATCGGGTCGTGCTCGCTGGCCGACGTCCGGGACCGCTGGCAGAAGTTTTAACGCTTGGTGGTGCGGGCGAAAACGGCCTCGCCGTGCCGACCGACGTGTCTGATCCTGAATCGGTGAGGGCGTTGTTTGATACGGCGGTTGCGCAATTTGGCCGCGTCGATGTTTTGTTCAACAACGCCGGGGTTGGCGCACCGGCCATCCCACTGGAAGACTTGACGCTGGCGCAGTGGAAGTACGTCGTGGATATCAACCTGACGGGAATGTTTCTTTGTCTGCAGCAGGCTTTTCGGGTGATGAAGTCGCAAGCCCCGCGTGGTGGGCGGATTATCAACAACGGTTCTATTTCGGCAACCACACCGCGCCCCAACTCGATAGCCTACACGGCAACCAAGCATGCGGTCAAAGGCCTGACCAAGACCGCCTCTCTGGATGGTCGCAAGTACGATATTGCCGTCGGTCAGATCGATATAGGCAATGCAGCTACCGAAATGGTTCAGCGGATGACTGTGGGCATTGAACAGGCCAATGGTGAGATAGCGGTTGAACCAACGATGGATGTCAACATAGTCGGTCAATCAGTGCTCTACATGGCCAACTTGCCGCTGGAAGCGAACGTCTTGTTCCACACGGTAATGGCGACCAAGATGCCGTTCGCCGGCCGAGGCTGAACTCATCGCTTTCAGTCTGCCAAGGTGCGATGGAGACTGCCAGTACAGATTGACTAGGCGCAGTTCGAAAGCGCTCCAGCTGTCAACGGGATTTGCGCGGACCAGCGGTCCGCAGACAGGCCATGCCAATAGACGGCGTCGCAGGCAGCCAGGAAAGAGGTCCGTTGAGCCGCCAGCCGCGCGCCTATCATTCCGGCAAGGACATCACCGGTGCCTGCAGTGGCCAATCTGGCATTGCCCGTGGGATTGATGACAGGCGTCTGTCCAGGTGACGCGATGATCGTGCCCGAGCCCTTGAGAACGACCGTGCAGTTAAAGCGCCGTGACAATTCCCCGGCGACCTGCAGTCGATTGGATTGCACATGCTGCGCACTGCTGTCCATCAATCGGGCGGCTTCAAGGGGATGCGGGGTAAGTACCGTGCTCAACTGTCGAGTAGCGCGCTGGCACAACAAAGTCTGTAATTGGGTGTCACTGGCGAGCGAATTAATGGCATCCGCGTCAATCACGAGCGCAGCAGAGCTTGCCAGCATCCTTGCCAATGGTTCGCGCACGGCGTCACCGCCGCCGCAGCCTGCCACGACCGTCATCAATCTGAAATCGAGGGAATCGACAGCCCTGAACATCAGCTCAGGCCGCTGCGTGTCGAAGGCAGGGTCGTTGCGCTGGAGCAGGCCCACAAATACCCGTCCGGCGCCGGTGCGAAGGGCCGCAGACGCAGCCAGCAGGGCAGCGCCGGTCATACCGGGTGCTCCCCCAATCACGGCAACGTCACCAAAGCTCCCTTTGTGTGATGCGTGAAGCCGCGGTGTGTCAACCGGTGCACCGGCCAGCCAGGCCTCTGGAGCCAAAACTTCTTCGGTGATATTGCATTGCGAGACGGCCAGGTCGTCGAGCCACACTGTCCCCGAACTGTCTCGCCCATGGGCTGTGAACAGTCCTGGCTTGAGTGTGAGCAGGCTCAGTGTGTGATCGGCTTTGACGCAGTGTTGCATCACCGCGCCAGAATCTGCGAGCAGTCCGGTTGGAATGTCTACTGCCAGAACGGTTGCAGAACTGTGGTTGATGTGTTCGATCCAGTCCGCCATGGTTCCTTGCGGAGCACGGGTGCCACCAACACCCAACAGGGCGTCGATACAACAATCAAAGTCGGATGGAGGTCCTTCGGTGAAATCGATACCTGCTGCGCAGGCGCGCGCATAGGATGCCGCAGTGTCTGGTGGCACGGTGTCAGGTTTACCCAGCCAAGTGACAAGGACCGACTTGCCCCAGCGCGTGAGGTGAAGCGCCGCCTCCAGGCCGTCACCACCATTGTTGCCGGGGCCACAGGCAATCCAGGTGCGCCTGCTGTGCGGGGCAATCGCCATGGCGAGTTGGGCCACCGCCATTCCAGCGCGTTGCATCAGTGTGTGAGGTGGCAAGACAGTTTGCGCCAAGCCTTCCATGCGGCGCGTTGCCTCAACGCCGTACAAGGCGTGGCGCTGGCGGAAGTCAACTTTTTGCACAGGGCTCAAAACTCGTAACTTTCCCCTTCCCGAGCCAGTCGATAGTCCGGCCCGCCCGGGTGCGGAGGATGGTCGGCCAGAACCCTCTGAAAGACGGCATCCAGCGCTGCGTCACTTCGAGTGGGTTCATGGTGAGTGCAATACAGAACCTGCGCCCCGGCATGCAAGGCATATTGAATGCTTGAGCTGAAAGTGCCGTGGCCCCAACCCTTCTTGGCAGGATATTCCTGTTCTGTATAGGAACAGTCCGCAATCAGCACATTGACCCCGCGCATGGCGTTAAGAATGGCATGGTGTCGTTGGTCAACAAGAATCTGGTACTCGGCATATTCCTTGTCAGTTGGCTCGTAAATATTTTGCGGGGGTTCGTGATCGCCGGTAAAGAAAATCGACTTTCCGTTGGCTTCAATTCGATATCCAAAATTGACGACGGGGTGGTTCATCAAATAGGGCGTGATGGTGGCCGAACCGATACGAATACTTTCTTCTGGGGTGAGCGTCACATATTCAATACGTGCTTTCATCTCCGCTTCGCGAACCGGGAAATAACTGTACTGCAACTGAACCGACATGACCTGCTCGACGCCTTTGCCGGCGACCGGGTCGTAGGCGCCATGCAGGCGCATCAGGTTGCCGGGAATAAAGTTGGGCGCAAAAAACGGTAAACCCTGAATATGGTCCCAGTGTGTATGAGAAATAAGTACGTTGGCGGCCAGAGGCATTTCGCCGAGCAGGGTTTGGGACAGCGGAAAAATGCCGGTACCCGCGTCGATGATGATCAGTTCATTGCTGTCGGTGCGTACTTCGATGCAGGTTGTGTTGCCACCGTAATATGCGGTGGCCGGGCCGGGAGAAGCGATGGAACCGCGTACGCCCCAGAATTTGACCTTCATAGCCTGTCCTGAAAATTATGAAAATAGCGGGGCATCTCAAAAAACGACGTCAAGCAATAATGTTGGGGTTGTCTGGGCGCGACTGCGAACTTTGGCAGGATTATGCGCGTAGTCGTTGGGCTGCGTAGTCGGTCGGATCCAAATCCGGTTTCCTTCCGCCAATCAGGTCGGACAGGATCCTGGCTGAGCCGCAACTCAACGCCCAACCGCTGGAGCCGTGTCCAAGATTGAGCCAGACTCCAGCAACGCTGCTGGCACCCACCATCGGGGGGCCATCGGGCAGCATCGGTCGTGCACCCTTCCATTCCTGAACGCCGTTCGAGAGGTTGGCTGCACCAGGAAACCAGTCATGCAAAACCTTGTACAGGGTTTGCAGCGAACTTGATCGCTTCCTGTCGATCGAGCCGCCAAGCTCCGCGCTGCCGGCCACTCTGACCCGGTTGCCAAGGCGCGAAATTGCGACTTTGTAGCGCTCGTCCATGACGGCGCTGATGGGGGAATTGATCGGCTCGCGTATGGCTGCACTGATCGAGTAGCCGTGGACCGCCGTCAACGGAATGTTTAAACCCAGGGGCTTCAACAACCGGACCGAGTCTATGCCGGCGCAAACCACGACTGCGTCGAAGGACCGAGGCAGGTTTTCTCCAGCCACGTTGACCGCCACGCCCATGTTGCTGCTGAGGTTGGTGACGTCGGTGTTGAAGGAAAACTCGACGCCACGCCGCTGTGCTTCATTCTTCAACATCAGCGCGAACTGCCGACAGTTTCCTACCTCGTCGTCGGGCAAATGTATGGCACCATGGAAAACCATGTCCGGATTGAGCGCTGGTTCAATTTTTCGTGCGTCGGCCGCGCTGATCTCCTTGAAGGTCACACCAGCATCACGCAGCACCTGCAGACCGGGTTGCACCATCTTGCTGTCCCTCGCCGAGCGCAACAACACCATGTAGCCATCGCTGCGTTCATAGTCCAGTTTCAGAGCAGAGGTAATGTCGTGCAGCTGCTCCCGGCTGTAGAACGCCAGACGTTGAAGTTGCGAGCGATGCGCCAGATAGGTATCAAGTTTGCAGGCACGATAAAACTTCCACATCCAGATCAGATCGCGACGGGACAGCGGCAAGCTGACCTTGACCGGTGCGTAACGACTCAACAAATGCCCCAAGACCTTGCCCGGCATGCCGGGCGCCGCCCATGGCGTGACATATCCCGGTGCGACCAGGCCCGCGTTGGCAAAACTGGCTTCTTCGGCGGCAGCACCCCGGCGCTCCAGTACGCAGACCTGATGGCCGTCGCAGGCCAACTCGTAGGCCGTCGTCACGCCAATAATGCCGGCGCCAATGACTGCAATCTTCATGAATTCCTCTGTTCAAACCTGCCACATACGACGCCACCGAAGTCAGGGCCGTAGAAGCAGGTGTTCAATTTCAAGCGCGATATTGAGCACTTGGTCGTCTTGCAGGGCGCCAGCCCAAACCATCAAGCCAACCGGTAACTCGCCACTGGCGTGGCATGGGATAGAAATGGCGCAGCCATCGAGCATGTTGATAACACTGGTGTTTCTCAGTAACAGGGCATTGGTACGAAAAAACGCATCATCACGTTGAACGCCAGGGGCTATATCCGATATCGGTGGTGCCACCACTGCAACGGTTGGCGATAACACCGCATCGAAACCTTGCAGACGATGCTCCATCCTGTCAATCCAGTTGCGACGCGCGAGCAGCAACTCAATGTAGTCACGCGCGCTCATGCTGGCGCCCCGTTCGATCCGTGCGGCAACTCGGGGATCGTAGGATGCCTTCCGGTTGGCCAGAAGTTGGTGGTGCCAGGTGTAGCTCTCTGCAGCGGAAAAACCGCCACTGGCTTGAATCTGCTGCAGTTCATTGATCTCCGTCAGCGCGATATCCTCGATGCGGGCGCCGGCGCGGCGCAGTAGCGTCAGAGTCCGGTGCCAGGCCTGAGAGACCGTTCGGTCCAGGCCGTCCAGCATGACGGTATTGGCGATACCCAGGCGATAGGCTGACAGGGGCGCGGGACTGCGCACTACACGCCGCTGCGCCAGGATCTCGTGGGTCAGCATGGCGTCTTGCACGGAGCGGGTGAGGGCGCCGACCGTATCCAGCGTGGTGGACAGGGGCAATACGCCGTCGGCTGGAACCAGTCTGGCGCTACTCTTGAAGCCGACAACACCGCAGAGCGCGGCTGGAATCCGGATCGAGCCACCAGTATCGGATCCCAGACCGACGAACGCAGCGCCGGTTGCGACCGACACAGCGGCGCCGGAAGATGATCCGCCAGGCACGCGGGGTACGTCGCTAGCGCCTGGGTTGAGTGGAGTGCCAAAGTGGGGGTTGATGCCGACTCCCGAGAACGCAAACTCGGCCATGTTGGTGCGTCCTATGAAAGCTGCACCCGCCTGGCGGAGTCGCTCCACCGCCGTACTGTCCTTGAGCGCGGGCAAAGCGTCGCGCAGAACCAGTGACCCGGCGCTGGTGGTTTGTCCTGCCACGTCAAACAGGTCCTTGACTGAGACCGCAAGCCCGGCTAACGGCTTTCGTGCCGAGCCGGGGTCAGCCGCAACGGCGCGCGCCTGGTCAAAGTCCGTGCTGAGAAACACATGCTTGCAACGTTCGGACTGCGCCGCGGCAATCGACTGCTCCATTTCGGCAATGGGGTCTATCTGGCTGAAGCGCTGTTTCTGCAAGGAGGTGTGAAGGTCTGGCAACATGAAAAGCGGTCGGTCTGTGCTATAGTCCTTGGGTTCTGCGGAGGGGCCAAAGTGGCTGCTTGCCGAACAAATCAGCAAACCAGTTTATTCAAGGTGTTGCGACAACTGAGGGCGCTTTCGTCTTCAGGATTGCAAAACAAACTGGATTTTAGACCTAACCTTTGGAGTTGAATATGTCAGTAACCATGCGCGAAATGCTGGAAGCGGGTGTCCATTTTGGCCACCAGACGCGTTTCTGGAACCCCAAGATGGCCCCGTTCATTTTTGGCCATCGCAACAAGATCCACATTATCAATCTGGAAAAATCGCTGCCGATGTTCCAGGAAGCGGCCAAGTTTGTGCGCCAGATTTCCGCTAAACGCGGAACGGTGCTGATGGTCGGGACCAAGCGGCAGGCGCGGGAAACTGTGGCTGAGGAAGCCAAGCGCGCTGGTGTTCCCTACGTTGATCAGCGCTGGTTGGGTGGTATGTTGACCAATTTCAAGACGGTCAAAACATCCATCAAGCGTCTGAAGGACATGAAGATCCAGCAAGAAGCCGGGCTTGATAGTCTCAGCAAGAAAGAACAGTTGATGTTTGCCCGTGAACTCGCCAAACTCGAAAGAGACATTGGCGGCATTCAGGATATGACGGTCTTGCCGGATGCCATTTTCGTGATTGATGTCGGCTTTCATAAGATTGCGATCGCAGAAGCCAAGAAACTGGGCATTCCCCTGGTTGCGGTGGTTGACACCAATCACTCGCCTGAAGGCATTGACTATGTGATACCTGGCAATGATGACTCGTCCAAAGCGGTCGTTCTGTATGCGCGCGGCATTGCCGACGCCATCATCGAAGGCCGGACCAATATGGTTGATGATGTGGTCAAGGCCATAGCTGCTGAGACCGCCGATGAATTTGTTGAAGTGGATGAGACTGCTGTCTGAGTCGTCCCTATCCCCAATAAAGGGGGCTTTCGTGCCCCTTTTTTTGGTCGTTTTTTAATTTTATGAATTGAGTACGGAGAATCAAAATGGCTGCAATTACCGCGAGCATGGTTGCTGAACTGCGTAGCAAGACTGACGCGCCCATGATGGAGTGCAAACGTGCGCTGACTGAGGCGCAAGGTGACATGGCAAAGGCTGAAGAACTGCTGCGTGTGAAACTCGGCAGCAAAGCCGGCAAGGCTGCTGGAAGAATTACCGCCGAAGGCGTCGTCACGAGTTTCATCGACGGCACCGTCGGAGCGCTGCTTGAGGTGAACTGTGAAACTGATTTCGTTACCAAGAACGACAGCTTCCTGGCACTGGCCAACGCCGGTGCCTTGCTGATTGCGAAGAACAATCCCGCGGATCTTGCCGCATTGGGGGCCTTGCCCTATACACAGGACGGCTTTGGTCCGACCCTGGAAGACGTGCGCAAAGGCTTGATCGGCAAGATTGGTGAGAACATGAGTTTTCGCCGTTTCAAGCGGTTTGCCACGGGTGACAACTTGGCGTCCTATCTGCACGGCACCCGGATTGGCGTGGTGGTCGAATATGCAGGCAGTGAGGTTGCTGCCAGGGATGTTGCCATGCATGTTGCAGCAATGAAGCCTGTTGCCTTGTCAAGCGCCGATGTGCCGGCCGAACTTGTCGCCAGAGAACGTTCCGTCGCCGCTGCCAAGGCGGCTGAGGATGCAGCGGTCGCGACGGCCGCCGGCAAGCCCGTGCAGTCAGCCGAGATCGTCAACAAGCGTATTGACGGCAGTGTGCAAAAATTCCTGCGCGAGGTGTCTTTGTTCAATCAATCCTTCGTGAAGAATGACAAACTCACGGTTGAGCAGATGCTCAAATCGGCTGATACCGTTGTCAAGGGCTTTACCTTGTATGTCGTTGGTGAGGGTATTGCCAAGAAGGTCGACGATTTTGTGGCCGAAGTGGCGGCACAGGTGGCTGCGGCAAAGCAGTCAAACTGATCTGCTGATGCCACTGAAAGCGGGTTCTCCATTGATGTCATATTAAGGATTCATATGTCGATCACCAATCCAGCCTACAAGCGTATCCTGCTCAAGCTGTCAGGCGAGGCATTGATGGGGGATGATCAGTTTGGCATCAATCGGAACACCATTGTCCGCATCGTCGGAGAAGTTGCTGAAGTAACGCGCTTGGGCGTTGAAGTCGCCGTTGTCATTGGAGGCGGTAACATATTCCGTGGTGTGGCCGGTGGTTCGGTTGGCATGGATCGGGCGACGGCCGATTACATGGGTATGCTGGCCACTGTCATGAATGCACTCGCGCTGGGCGATACCATGAACAAGGCAGGGTTGACGGCCCGCGTAATGTCTGCCATCGCGATTGAGCAGGTGGTTGAACCCTACGTCAGGCCGAAGGCGCTGCAATACCTCGAAGAGGGCAAAGTCGTTATTTTTGCCGCTGGAACAGGCAATCCGTTCTTCACGACCGATACCGCAGCTGCGTTGCGCGGTGCAGAAATCGGTGCTGAAATCGTTCTCAAAGCCACCAAAGTTGATGGTGTTTACACAGCCGACCCAAAGAAAGACGCTTCTGCCACGCGGTACAGCAAAATTACCTTTGATGAGGCCATGTCGAAGAATTTGGGCATCATGGATGCCACCGCGTTTGCTTTGTGCAGAGACCAAAAATTGCCGGTCAAGGTATTTTCAATTTTCAAGCACGGCGCTCTCAAGCGCGTGGTGATGGGCGAGGACGAGGGCACCTTGGTTCATGCCTGACTGTGTCAAAATCGCCACAAGCAATCAGTTATTGGCGAAAGGTCTAGTAAGGAGAAAAAAGTGCCTATTACCGAAATAAGAACAACGGTTGAAGTGAAGATGGACCAGTCCATTGTCGCCTTCAAGAACAACCTGAGCAAGATCCGCACCGGGCGGGCCAATCCGGCACTGCTGGATTCGGTTCATGTCGATTACTACGGCGCCATGCTGCCGATCAGCCAGGTCGCCAACGTGTCTCTGCTTGATGCACGCACCATCAGCGTGCAGCCATGGGAAAAGGGAATGGGACCAAAGATCGAAAAAGCGATTCGCGACAGTGATCTGGGACTCAATCCTTCGTCCATGGGTGATTTGCTGCGTGTTCCGATGCCTGCCATGTCGGAGGAACGTCGCAAGGAATTGACCAAGGTGGTCAGGCACGAGGGTGAAACCGCCAAGATAGCGGTGCGTAACCTGCGACGCGATGCCAATGAGGCGGTCAAGAAGACGGTCAAAGACAAACTGGCGTCTGAGGACGATCAGAAGCGCTCGGAGGCGGAGATCCAGAAAGTCACTGACCGCCACATCATCGAAATCGACAGACTTGTTGCGGCCAAAGAGCAAGACCTCATGGCGGTCTGAATGCCGCTTCAACCATGAATCAGGTCCCGTACCACATCGCTGTTGTGATGGACGGCAATGGGCGTTGGGCGGCCAAACGCTGTCTGCCGCGCGTGGCGGGCCATAAGCAGGGAGTGGCTTCACTGCGTCGCTGTGTCAAGGCCTGCGCTCAGCGGGGTGTCGGTGTGTTGACCGTGTTTGCCTTTTCGTCGGAGAACTGGAATCGGCCGATGGAAGAAGTCTCCGGACTGATGTCGCTGTTCGCCGTGGCGCTGGGCAGAGAGGTTCCGAGACTTCACGCCGATGGTGTTCAACTGCATTTTGTTGGCGATCGACTTGGCTTGTCGGAAAAGTTGGTGGCTGGTATTGAAAGCGCGGAACGCGCCACTGCTTCCAACTCGCGCCTGATTCTGAATATCTGTTTCAATTACGGCGGACGCTGGGACATTGTTCAGGCTGCCAAGAAATTGGCAGAACAGGGCAAACCGGTCACCGAGGAAAATCTTGGCGCCGCCATGGCGATGGCTCATGTGGCCGATCCGGATCTGGTGATTCGAACTGGAGCAGAACAGCGGATCAGCAATTTCCTGCTTTGGCAAGCCGCTTATTCGGAACTCTACTTCAGCGAGCGACTCTGGCCTGAGTTTGACGAGGCAGAACTCGACCTGGCTATCGAGTCCTACAGCAAGCGGCAGAGACGGTTTGGCAAGACATCTGATCAGCTGCCGCTCAGTACCGTAGCGCCAGTTGTGAGCTAAGGCCGACCGATGCTCAAACAGCGTGTTATCACTGCAGTTGTGATGCTCTTGATCTTGCTTCCAGCTCTGTTTTACAGAACAGCGTTGCCTTTTTGCATGATTGCCATGGTGCTCATAGGCGTTGCTGCCTGGGAGTGGGCACGGCTCAATGGCTACAGTCAGGGGCGCGCATTGCTGTCGGGTCTGCTTTGTCTGCTGTCGTGTGCAGCGAGCTGGTGGCTCGGGATGTTGGAGAAGTCATTGAGCCTGTTATGGATTGTTACAGGCGCTTGTTGGGTTCTCGCAGGCGCGTGGGTATTGCACCGGGGCGTGGCTGCCTGGGCCAGTCACTCGCGCACACTACGCCAGTTAGCGGGCCTGATGGCCTTGTGGCTGGCCTGGCTGGCCGTGGCGCAAGCCAGGACCGTGGGGGTCAATTTTCTGCTCTCCATTTTGCTGTTGGTGTGGGTGGCGGACATCTTCGCCTACTTTGCCGGGCGTGCAATGGGTGGTCGGTTCAGCCGCGGAAAGCTGGCGCCCAGCATCAGTCCCGGCAAGAGTTGGGAGGGGGTTTGGGGTGGCATGATCGGGGTGCTCGCTTTGGCGTTTGGCTGGCAGGCGGCTGACAAGGTCTACGCCTCCACCGTTCCCAGTCTGTTCAGCTCCCTGGGCAGTCATGGGGCCTGGCTGTTGCTTGTCGGTGCCTTGTTCCTCGCTGCGATGAGTGTGGTCGGCGATTTGTTCGAATCGCTGGTCAAACGCAGTGCCGGCGTGAAGGACAGCAGCGGTTTGCTGCCGGGTCATGGCGGCGTGCTGGACCGGGTCGATGCACTGCTGCCGACGCTGCCTTTGGCGATGATGCTTTTCTCTTTTTGAAAGCAACGATGGCTGATCTTGTTGAAGCGCCTAGAAAGCGTGTCGTGATACTGGGTTCGACCGGATCGATCGGTGTCAATACGCTTGCCGTGATCGCGCGCCATCCGCGACGGTTCGAAGTGTTTGCCCTGAGCGCGGCCACACAGCTTGAGCTGTTGCTGCGTCAGTGCGTCGAGTTCAGACCGATGTTTGCCGTCATGGCCAGTGAACTGCACGGGCGCGAGCTGGAGCAGAAGTGCCGCAGCCTGAACCTGAGTACGCGGGTTCTCTGGGGCGCGCAGGCGATCACCATGATTGCGGAGCACGAAATGGCGGATGTCGTGATGGCTGCCATTGTCGGGGCTGCCGGACTGGCCTCCTGCGTGGCAGCCGCGCGTGCTGGCAAGCGTTTGCTGCTCGCGAACAAGGAGGCGCTCGTGGTCGGCGGTGACTACTTCATGAAGGCCGTAGCACTTGGCGGAGCCAAACTGCTACCGATTGACAGCGAGCATTCGGCCATTTTTCAATCGCTTCCGGATGACTGCGCCGTCTGGCCAGATCAAATCGACAAGATTATTCTTACGGCGTCGGGTGGGCCATTTCGACTATCAGACCCTCTCGCGCTTCGTGATGTGACGCCGCAGCAGGCTTGCGCCCATCCCAACTGGGTGATGGGACGGAAGATCTCCGTTGATTCCGCGACCATGATGAACAAGGCGCTGGAAGTCATAGAGGCGCGTTTCCTGTTTAACGTCAGACCCGAGCAAATTGAGGTCGTGATTCACCCGCAGAGCGTTATCCATTCCATGGTGCAGTACAGGGACAACTCGGTGGTGGCGCAGCTTGGCACGCCCGACATGAAGGTTCCGATCGCTTATGGGCTGGCCTGGCCCGATCGAATGCATTCAGGGGCAGCAGCACTTGATTTCGGAGCCATGCCGGACATGACGTTCGAGTCATTGGATTCGAACCGCCATGAGCAGCGCTTTCCGGGATTGAAGCTGGCCTGGGCGGTTCTGAAGGCACCTGCAGGTACCACCGCCATCCTGAATGCTGCCAATGAAATCGGCGTAGCGGCGTTCCTCGATGGAGAAATCCGCTTTGATCAGATTCACGCTGTCAATCTTGCAACACTGGAATCCGTTAACGCTGCCGCACCGCAGTCGCTGGAGGAATTGTTGACGCTGGATGCGCAGTCGCGTCGAGCGGCCAGGCAGGCCATCACACGTCTCTCGAATGGATGACGTCATCTTGATGTCAGCATGTTGACTCTGGTCTGGTTTGCGCTCGCCCTCGGACTGCTGATAGCAGTGCATGAATTTGGGCACTACGGGGTGGCAGTGCTTTGTGGAGTCAGGATCCTGCGCTTTTCGGTTGGATTTGGCAAGCCGCTGCTTCGTTGGCAACGCCAAGGCTCGCCAACCGAGTTTGTGCTCGGCGCCTTTCCGCTGGGAGGCTACGTGAAGATGCTCGACGAGCGAGAGGCCCCGGTTCGTGTCGAAGAAAGGCATCAGGCATTCAACGCACAACCCCTGTTGGCGCGCGTCGCCATCGTGGTGGCCGGGCCGGCGGCCAACCTGCTATTGGCCGTTTTGTTGTACGCAGTGGTCCATTGGAGTGGAGAGCAGCTGCCGGCGGCGATCCTGGCCAGTCCGGAGGTCGGGTCGATCGCCGCACGAGCGGGATTGACGGGGGGTGAAAGGGTCGAGCGCGCTGGTTTTGATGGGACGCAGCTGCAAGAGGTTAAATCGTATGAGGAGGTTCACTGGTTGCTGACCCGTGCGGCCTTCGAAAAGCAGGATCTGCGTCTGCAACTGACCGAGGCGGCGCGCGGGCGGCGCCGTGAAGTTCTACTGCCATTGAGTGCCGTGGATGCGAGCGAGGTCGATGCCAACTTGTTCCGGCAAATTGGCCTGCTTGGCCCGTTTAGTCGGCCGGTCATGGGGGGTATCACGCTTGGTGCAGCGGCCGACAAGGCCGGTTTGCGCCATGGTGATGTGGTGCGCCAGATCGACTCCGTGGCAGTCTTGGATGGGCGGCAATTGCGGCAGCTCATCAGGGCGTCGGGGCTCAACGCCGAAGCCCCCACATCTCAATGGACGATCGAGCGCGCTGGAGTCGAACGGGTCATCTTGGTCAAACCTGAACGTCAGCTTGAGGGGGGTCTCTGGATTGGAAAGGTGGGTGCCTATGTCGGCGCAGCGCCTGAAACAGTGCGTGTCCAGTACGGTCCGGTGGACGGTTTGTGGCGTGCCGTCATTCGCAGCAGTGATGTCGGTCTGCTGACGATCAAAATGATGGGTAAGATGTTGCTGGGCAATGCTTCGCTCAAGAATCTGAGTGGTCCCTTGACCATAGCCGATTACGCCGGAAAGTCCGCGAGTCTGGGATGGACTCAGTATCTATTGTTTCTTGCCTTGATCAGCGTGAGTTTGGGCGTTTTGAACCTGCTGCCGCTGCCGCTGCTCGATGGTGGTCACCTGATGTATTATCTTTGGGAGTGGATTGCGGGCAAACCTGTCTCAGACGCATCAATGGAGCGTCTGCAGCGGGGTGGCTTTGCGGTTCTGTTGGTCATGATGTCAATTGCGATTTTCAACGACATCAACCGACTTTTTGGCTAAACGTCTGGTGTCGATTGTTCAGCACTGGTTTGACTTTTCAATATAAAAAATGCAATTCAATCGCTTCTTTCCGCGCACTTTGTCGACTGCGGCCTGTCTGACTGTCATGGCGGGCTCGGTGTGGGCCGTCAACCCTTTTACGGTGCGCGATATTCGCATCGAGGGTTTGCAGCGTGTCGAGCCAGGAACCATTTTTGTATCGTTGCCGGTTCGGGTTGGAGATGTCTACAACGACGAGAAAGGTACTTCGGCGATCCGTGCTTTGTTTGATCTGGGTTTGTTCAAGGACGTGCGAATTGAAGTCAGTGGCGACGTGCTCGTGATTCTGGTGGAGGAGCGGCCAACGATTGCTGACGTTGACTTTGTTGGAACCAAGGAATTTGACAAGGATGTTCTCAAGAAGGCGCTCAAGGATGTTGGCCTGGCTGACGGTAGACCCTTTGACAAGGCGCAACTCGATCGTGCCGAGCAGGAACTCAAGCGCCAGTACATCAATCGCAGCCTTTACGCCGCAGAAGTGGTGTCAACCGTTACACCGGCGGAGCGCAATCGGGTCAATCTGACTTTTACGGTGGTCGAGGGCGAGCCGGCCAAGATCAGCGAAATCCGGATTGTTGGTAACCAGGTGTTTGGCGAGTCCACACTGCGCAGCTTGTTTGACCTCGATACGGGCGGTTGGCTGAGCTGGTACACCAAGTCGGATCGCTATTCCCGTGCCAAACTCAATGCCGACATCGAAACTTTGCGCTCCCACTACCTGACCCGCGGCTACCTCGAGTTCAAAGTTGATTCGACGCAGGTTGCCATACTGCCCAACAAGACGGATATTGCGATCACCATCAATGTTAGCGAGGGTGATCGCTTTGTCGTCAGCGGCGTCAAACTCGAAGGTAACTTTCTTGGCAGGGAAGATGAATTCAAGTCGCTGGTAACGATTCAGCCGGGGCAGGCCTATAACGCGGATGAGGTGGTCAGGACAACCAAGGCCTTCACCGACTATTTCGGAAATTTCGGATTTGCTTTTGCCCGCGTTATTGCGCGTCCGGAAATTGATCGAGTCAACAACCGGGTAGTCCTGGTTCTGCAGGCCGACCCGTCGCGGCGGGCCTATGTGCGCAGAATCAATGTGGTGGGCAACAGCCGTACCCGTGACGTTGTCGTGCGCCGCGAATTTCGACAGTTTGAGGCCTCGTGGTATGACGGCGAAAAAATCCGTTTGTCACGTGATCGGGTCGATCGCCTGGGCTACTTCAAGGAAGTTGGCATCGAGACCCAGGAAGTGGCTGGCTCACCGGATCAGGTGGACCTGACCATCAACGTGGTAGACAAGCCGACCGGCAGTCTGAGCCTTGGAGCCGGTTTTTCAAGTGCCGATGGTCTGGGGCTTTCATTCGGTCTGAAACAGGACAACGCATTTGGCTCAGGCAATTCGCTTGGCGTGCAGATCAATACCAGCAAGATCAATCGTGTTGTCGTGTTCAATACAACAGACCCCTACTTCACGCAGGATGGCGTTTCACGAACCATTGATCTGTACCACAAGTCAAGCAGCCCCTACCAGGATCAAAATTACTATCAACTCGTATCGTCTGGTGGAAGCATGCGCTTCGGGGTCCCGTTTACCGAGATCGATACGGTCTATTTCGGTGCCGGGATCGAGAAGACGACCATTGTGCCCGGTACGGCCTTGCCAACTTCTTATATGGCGTATGCCAATCAGTATGGTTACGCCAGCATGTCGATTCCATTTACCGCAGGCTGGGCCCGTGACAGCCGGGATAGCGCACTTTCCCCCAATTCCGGCCGCTTCCAGCGTGCCTATGCCGAGTGGTCAGTTGCAGGGGAGGCGCGTTATCTGCGCAGCACGTACCAGTACCAGCAATTTATTCCGCTGAATAAACAGTTTACTGTCGCATTCAATGGCGAAGTGGGTTGGGGGATGGCCCCTGGAGATCGTTCGTTTCCCGTGTTCAAGAAGTTTTTCGGCGGTGGTCTGGGCTCAGTGCGCGGTTTCGAGCAGGGCAGCCTGGGTCCGCAGGATGCCAGTGGCGTAGCGGTGGGCGGGTCTAGCAAGCTCAATTTGAACCTGGAGTTGTTGTCGCCCTTCCCGGGGTCGGGCAATGACCGGACTTTGAGGATGTACGCTTTTGCCGATGTTGGCGGTGTGGCTGGACCTGACGGAGTCAATTCCGATGCGAACAGCCTGCGCGCCTCGGTTGGGGTCGGTGTCAGCTGGATCTCACCAATGGGGCCCTTGCGACTGGCATTTGCCAAGCCGATCAAGAAGTTTGATGGCGATAAAATACAAAACATGCAATTTCAGATTGGGACGAATTTCTAATGAACGATTTATTACGTCAATGCGTTGCCGGCATGGTATTTGGTGGCTTGCTGGTACTGGCGCCGGTTCAGGCGCAGGAGTTCCGAATCGGATTCGTCAGCACCGATCGTATTTTCAAGGAGGCGAGTACCGCCAAGGCGGCGCAGTCCAAACTGGAGCAGGAGTTTTCCAAGCGGGAAAAAGACATCGTTGACTTGACAAACACCATGAAGGCGATGGTTGACAAATTCGAGCGCGAAGGGCCGACCTTGCCAGAAGGGCAAAAGACAGTTCGTCAAAAACAACTGCTGGATCAGGATCGGGAGTTGCAGCGTAAGCGGCGGGAATTTCAGGAAGATCTGACCTCCAGAAAGAATGAAGAACTGCAGCAGGTTCTGGAACGCGCCAACCGCGTCGTCAAACAGGTTGCCGAGGCCGAAAAGTACGATCTCGTCCTGCAGGAAGCGGTGTATGTCAATCCGAAGCATGACATCACCGACAAGGTCATCAAATCCCTGAATGCGGGTGGCGTCAAGTAAACCACCCGAGGCATGTAAAGAGTGGGCTTGCGTCTGGGTTCGATTGTTGATGCACTCGGCGGCGAACTCTTTGGTGACCGTGCCCTGATCGTTAATGGCCTGGCCACGCTGGAGGCAGCCGGCCCAACTGACCTGAGTTTTCTTAGCAACGTACGCTATCAGAATCAACTGGCGGGGTCCAGGGCCGCTTGCGTGATCGTGGGTCCGCAAATGCAGTCTGCTGCCGTCCAGCGTGGTTGCTGCATTGTCTCGGACCAGCCCTATCTGTATTTTGCTCGCCTTACACAATACTGGAAGAAGAACACCGAACAGCCTGTCCTGGTGCTTCGGCATCCAAGTGCGGTCATAGATTCACAGGCCTTCGTCCATCCGAGTGCTCGCATAGGTGCGTTGTGTGTGATCGAGCGCGGTGCCCGAATCGGCGCGGATACCGAACTGAAGTCAAGGGTTACCGTGGGCGAGGGGTGCCTGGTTGGTCAGCGTTGTTTGCTGCACCCGGGCGTTGTGATTGGTGCCGATGGCTTTGGCTTTGCACCGCATGCCGGTGGCTGGGAAAAGATCGAACAATTGGGAGCCGTCAGGATCGGTGACGATGTTGAAATTGGTGCCAATACCTGTATCGACCGCGGCGCGCTGCAGGACACCGTGATCGAAGACGGTGTCAAACTCGATAACTTGATCCAGATTGGCCACAACGTACGGGTCGGCAAAAATACCGCAATGGCTGGCTGCGTCGGTGTCGCTGGAAGTGCCACCATTGGTGCGAACTGTACTATTGGCGGCGGGGCGATCGTGCTTGGGCACCTCGTGCTGGCGGACGGCGTCAATATTTCGGCGGCGACGGTGGTGACGCGTTCCATCCACAAGACCGGACATTACACCGGCATCTTCCCGATTGACGACAATGCTGCCTGGGAGAAGAACGCAGCTTCACTGAAGCAGTTGCACGGTTTGCGCGACCGGATCCGGTCCCTGGAAAAAAAGCCAAGAAATGAACATTGAGTCATACCAAGCATGATGGATATCCACAAAATTCTTAAACAACTGCCGCATCGCTATCCATTTTTGCTGGTGGATCGGGTTCTTGAAATCGACAAGGGCAAGAGCATCAGGGCGCTGAAGAATGTCACGATCAATGAGCCGTTCTTCGAGGGACATTTTCCGAATCGTCCTGTCATGCCCGGGGTGCTGATGCTGGAGGCACTGGCCCAAGCGTCAGCCCTGCTGTCGTTTGATGCAATGGACGCTTTGCCGGACGACAAGATGATTTACTACTTTGCCGGCATGGAAGGGGTGCGCTTCCGGCGCCCCGTCGAGCCTGGAGACCAGTTGATTCTGGAAGCACAGATATTGCGCATGAAGGCGGGCATCTTCAAGTTCAAGACGCGCGCGTTGGTTGGCACTGATATCGCCGTGGAGGCAGAACTGACCTGCGCCATGCGCTCCATCAAGTAAGAGGTGTCGTGTGACGGCGATTCATGCAACAGCCATCGTCGAACCAGGCGCCGAGCTCGACGAATCTGTCAGCGTCGGCGCTTATACGCTGATCGGTCCCCACGTCAAAGTGGCGGCAGGGACCCGTATCGGGGCACATTGCGTGATCGAGGGGCACACTCAAATTGGACGTGAAAACCGGATATTTCAGTTCAATTCACTGGGGGCCATTCCGCAGGACAAGAAGTACCAGGGAGAGCCCTGTGGGTTGTTGATTGGTGACCGCAACACGATTCGCGAGTTTTGTACCTTCAACATTGGATCCCCCGGTGATCTGGGCGTGACGAAAATCGGTGACGATAACTGGATCATGGCCTACACCCACGTGGCCCACGACTGCCAGATCGAGAACCATACGACGCTGGCGAACAACACCACACTGGGGGGGCATGTGCATTTGGGGGAGTGGGTGACGATTGGCGGACTCACAGGTATTCACCAATTTGTGAAGGTTGGTGCTCACGCCATGGTGGGTTTTGCCAGCGCTGTAGCGCAGGATGTTCCGCCCTTCATGCTGGTAGACGGCAACCCGCTTGCGGTGAGGGGCGTCAACAGCATTGGCCTGCGTCGGCGTGACTTCAACGCGGCGCGGGTGTCGGTGGTCAAGGCCATGCACAAGGCGCTCTACCGCGAAGACCTGACGCTGCAACTGGCACGGCAACGCATTGCAGACTTGCCAAACAAGCACCCCGAGTCCTTGTCAGATGTCCAAATGATGCTCTCGTTCCTGGAACAATCGTCGCCGCAGCGTGGAATCGTGCGCTGACATGAAGTTCGGCATGGTCGCCGGCGAAACCTCGGGTGACTTGCTGGCTGCCTTGCTGCTTGACGGTTTGCGTGAGCGCTGGCCCTCCCTGAGCGCGGCCGGCATTGGCGGACCACAAATGGCAAGTCGTGGATTTCAGGCCTGGTGGCCACACCATAAGCTGTCGGTACATGGCTATGGCTGGGAGGTACTGCGTCGCTACCGGGAGATTGTTGGCATTCGGGAGCAACTCAAGGTTCGCCTGTTGCGCGAGCGCTCGGATCTGTTCATCGGTGTCGATGCACCCGATTTCAACCTTGATCTTGAAGCGGCCCTGAAGGCCAAGGGCATCAAGACGGTGCACTTCGTCTCGCCGTCGGTCTGGGCCTGGCGTCCCGAGCGAATCGAAAAGATCCGTCGCAGTGTGGACCATGTGCTGTGCATCTTTCCATTCGAGCCCGCGCTGCTGGCGCAGCATGGGATTGCGGCCACCTATGTGGGTCACCCGCTGGCCAATGTGATTCCAATCGAGCCGGATCGAGCCGCAGCACGTCGGGCTTTGGGGCTGTCTGAGGCCGATCCGGTGGTGGCCATTCTGCCTGGCAGTCGCCAGTCAGAAATCAGCCACTTGGCAGGCCGATTTTTTCAGGCGGCAGTGCGACTGCAGCAGCAGCGTCCGGCCATTCAGTTTATCGTCCCTGCAGCGCCTGGCCTGAAGGCGGAAATTGAGCTGGCGGCGCATGACAGTAGACTGACGCGCAATCTGCGAATTGTTGAGGGGCAGTCCCACACGCTTCTGGCCGCCTGTGACGTCACCCTCATCGCCAGCGGCACCGCAACGCTGGAGGCGGCCCTGTTCAAACGCCCGATGGTGATTGCCTACCACATGGCCTGGTGGTCATGGCAAATCATGCGGCGCAAAAAATTGCAGCCCTGGGTGGGTTTGCCCAATATCCTGTGTGAGGATTTTGTCGTGCCGGAATTGCTGCAGGAGGCGGCCACGCCGCAGGCGCTGTCCGATGCAGTGTTGGCGTGGCTAGACGCCCCGCAGAAGGTTGTCCAACTGCAGCAACGGTTTTTGCAGTTGCATCAGAAACTCCAGCGCAACACCCCCGAACTGGCCACTCATGCGATCGAGCAAGTACTTCAAATCTGAACAAGCCTCCCTGAATTGGGACATTCCTGGTCTCGTGGCAGGCGTTGACGAGGCTGGTCGAGGTCCGCTGGCCGGTCCGGTGGTGGCTGCTGCCGTGATTCTGGATGACTGTCATCCTATCAAGGGCCTGGCCGATTCCAAGACCCTGACTGCCTTGCGTCGTGAAAGACTGTTCGATGAGATTCGTGCCAAGGCGCTGTGCTGTTCGATCGCCGAGGCGAGTGTGGAGGAAATCGAACAACTCAATATCCTGCAGGCAACCCTGTTGGCTATGCGTCGCGCGGTCGACGGTTTGCGTCTGAAGCCGGTGAAGGTGCTGGTGGATGGCAATCGGCTGCCACTGCTCGATGTTCTGGGCGAGGCGATTGTCAAAGGTGACAGTCTGGTGCCGTCGATTTCCGCAGCATCCATTCTGGCCAAGGTGCAGCGTGATCGTTGGTGTGTCGAGTACGACCTGCAGTTCCCTCAGTACGGTTTTGCAAAGCACAAAGGCTATGGAACCGCCGAGCATCTCGAGGCCCTGCGCCTGCACGGGGCCTGTCCGCAGCATCGCAAGACCTTCCGACCGGTAGCCGAGGCCATGCGATGAGCCAGGCGCCATCCCAGTTCATCAGCTCGCGTGACAACGCATTTCTGAAAGACCTGCGGCGCCTGTCTCAGGACAGCACGGCCTACCGCAAACAGGGTAGATTCTGGGTCGAGGGTGAACACTTGTGTGGTGCCGCGCTGGCGCGCGGAGTCAAGCCAGTCGTCGCCATTTTTTCCGACTCCTTTTGGTCTGCCGCGCCGACTGCATGGACGCAGGCAGCCAACAGGAACATTGTCATTGCTGACACCCTGTTCGCTGACATTGGCGTCCTTGACTCACCCGCCAGCGTTGGCTTCGTGTTCGAATTGCCAGCGCCCAGGGTTTTGCAGTCAAAGGTCGCTTCCGTGATTCTGGATCGGGTGCAGGACGCCGGCAATGTTGGGTCCATTTTGCGCAGTGCCTCAGCTTTTGGTTTTACCCAGATCATTGCCCTCAAAGGCACGGCTGCGCTTTGGAGTCCCAAGGTCTTGCGCGCGGGCATGGGTGCCCACTGGGGCTTGCACCTGATTGAAGGGGCACAGCTTGCCCAGGTGGCGAATTTGGTGGTTCCCATCATCGTCACCAGTTCACATCAGGGTGAGTACCTGCATCAGGCACAGCATGGCAAGACCCTGCCTATGCCCTGTGCCTGGGCGCTCGGGCACGAAGGGCAGGGCGTTGGCGTTGAACTTGAAGCGCTGGCAAGTCTGAAGATTCGTATCGCCCAGCCCGGCGGCGAAGAGTCACTCAACGTTGCGGCGGCAGCGGCCATTTGCCTGCATGCCAGCGCTAGCGGGTGGGTGCCTCCTCACGAGGTGGCTCGGCTATAATGGGGTGCTTCACCGCACGCTGTACGCCCAGAGCCTTCTCAAGCTAAATCCCTTAATAAAGCAAGCCAAGAGTCAACGCTTGAGCACGTTTGGGCGTACCCGAAAACCCATCCGGAGAACCCAGTGCTTTTGTCTTTACAGGGAAACCATGCCCCCGCCATTCTGGCACTAGCAGACGGCACGGTGTTTGTTGGAAATTCCATAGGAGCTGCTGGCTCCACCGTCGGCGAGCTTGTGTTCAACACCGCCATGACTGGTTACCAGGAAATTTTGACTGACCCGAGTTACTGTCAGCAAATCGTGACCTTGACCTACCCGCACATAGGTAACTATGGCATCAACCCGCAGGACGTAGAAGCTGCCAAGGTGCACGCTGCCGGTCTGATCATCCGGGACCTGCCCTTGGTGGCGTCCAATTTTCGCTCTCGCATGACGCTGTCACAGTACCTCGTGCAGGAGAACACGGTGGCTATCGCCAATCTGGACACCCGCCAACTGACACGCCATCTGCGTGCCCACGGCGCGCAGAATGGCTGCATTCTGACTTTGTCGGAAAACGAAACTGTCGCGCAGTCTGCTGTTGACCGTGCACTGGCGCTGGCAAAAGCCGCTCCCAGCATGGCCGGAACGGATCTGGCCAGAGTGGTCTCAACCAAAACGGCTTATCAGTGGACCCAGACTGAATGGCAATTGGCACATCCCCAAACGCAGGGTAGTGCCGGCTTTGGCAACCAGACGGACAGCAGGTTCCATGTGGTGGCCCTTGATTTTGGCGTCAAGTTCAATATCCTGCGCATGCTGGCCGAGCGCGCATGCCGGGTCACGGTGCTACCAGCACAGTCCAGCGCGGCGCAAGTTCTTGCTCATAAGCCAGACGGCGTCTTCCTGAGTAACGGTCCGGGTGATCCACAGCCTTGCGACTACGCCATCGCCGCCGCTGCCGAACTGATAGAGGCCGGCATTCCGACATTCGGTATCTGCCTCGGTCACCAGATCATGGCGCTGGCCAGTGGCGCCAGGACCTTCAAGATGAAGTTCGGTCACCACGGCGCCAACCATCCGGTCAAGGATCTCGATAGCGGGCGCGTCAGCATCACCAGTCAGAACCACGGGTTTGCGGTCGATGAGAAGACCTTGCCGGCCAATTTGCGCGCTACCCACATCAGTCTGTTTGACGGCACGCTGCAGGGACTGGAGCGTACGGATCGACCCGCCTTCTGCTTCCAGGGGCATCCTGAGGCCTCGCCAGGACCGCACGACATTGCCTACCTGTTTGATCGCTTCACTGAGCTGATGGAACAAGCACAGGAGAAGAAGCATGCCTAAACGTACAGACCTCAAATCGATCCTCATCATTGGTGCAGGACCGATCATCATTGGTCAGGCCTGCGAGTTCGACTATTCCGGCGTACAGGCCTGCAAGGCGCTGCGTGAAGAGGGTTACAAGGTCATCTTGATCAACAGCAACCCGGCCACCATCATGACCGATCCGGCGACGGCAGATGTGACCTACATCGAGCCGATCACCTGGCAGACGGTCGAGAAGATCATTGCCAAGGAACGCCCCGACGCCATATTGCCGACCATGGGTGGGCAGACCGCACTCAATTGCGCGCTGGACCTGTGGCATCAGGGTGTATTGGAGAAATACCAGGTTGAACTGATTGGCGCCAGCCCGCAGGCCATCGACAAAGCAGAAGATCGTTTGAAGTTCAAGGACGCCATGACCAGTATCGGTCTCGCGTCGGCCCGATCAGGCATCGCGCATTCGATGGAGGAGGCTTGGACCGTCCAGAAGACCGTCGGATTTCCGACCGTGATTCGACCCAGCTTTACCCTTGGAGGCACGGGCGGGGGCATCGCCTACAACGCCGAAGAGTTCGAGGTGATCTGCAAGCGCGGTCTGGAAGCCTCGCCGACCAACGAGTTGCTGATTGAAGAGTCTCTGCTGGGATGGAAAGAATTCGAGATGGAGGTGGTGCGCGACAAGGCAGACAACTGCATCATCATCTGCTCGATCGAAAATCTCGACCCGATGGGCGTGCACACAGGGGATTCCATCACCGTCGCACCGGCGCAGACGCTGAGCGACAAGGAATACCAGATCCTGCGCAACGCCAGTCTGGCTGTGCTGCGCGAGATCGGAGTTGACACGGGTGGCTCCAATGTACAGTTTGCCATCAACCCGGACGACGGACGCATGGTCGTTATCGAGATGAATCCGCGTGTCTCGCGTTCGTCGGCTCTGGCCTCCAAAGCCACCGGGTTTCCAATCGCCAAGGTGGCTGCCAAGCTTGCCGTGGGTTACACACTTGATGAGTTACGCAACGAGATCACAGGCGGAGCTACGCCAGCCAGTTTCGAGCCGAGTATCGATTACGTCGTGACCAAGATCCCACGCTTCGCCTTTGAAAAGTTTCCAGCGGCCGACAGCCGTCTGACCACACAGATGAAGTCGGTCGGGGAGGTCATGGCGATTGGTCGCACTTTTCAGGAATCATTCCAGAAAGCGCTGCGTGGCCTGGAAGTCGGTGTTGACGGCATGAACGAGAAAACTCAGGACCGTGAGTTGCTGGAGAAGGAACTGGGCGAGCCGGGCCCGGACCGGATCTGGTACGTTGGCGATGCATTCGCCGCTGGTTGGAGTGTTGACGAAGTGTTTGCCCTGACACGGATTGACCGCTGGTTCCTCGTTCAGATCGAGCAGATTGTCAAGATTGAGCTGGAAATTGAACGTTTGCCGGCACCCGAAGGCGGCAGCGCACTGGACGGCATCGATGCGGCAACGCTGCGAGCATTGAAGCAAAAAGGCTTTTCTGATCGTCGCCTGGCGCGCCAGTTCAAGACCACGGACACCGCCATTCGGGAAAAACGCCGAGTTCTGGGTGTGCGCCCGGTTTATAAACGCGTTGACACCTGTGCCGCCGAGTTTGCCACCAATACCGCCTATATGTACTCGACCTACGAGGCACAGGGGTCGGAATGTGAAGCGGCGCCAACCGACAGAAAGAAGATCATGGTGCTAGGTGGTGGTCCGAACCGGATCGGCCAGGGCATCGAGTTTGACTACTGCTGCGTGCATGCCGCACTGGCGCTGCGCGAGGATGGCTACGAGACCATCATGGTGAACTGCAACCCGGAGACCGTATCGACCGATTACGACACGTCTGATCGTCTGTATTTCGAGCCGCTCACTCTCGAGGATGTGCTGGAGATCGTCGACAAGGAAAAGCCCTTGGGCGTGATCGTGCAATACGGTGGTCAGACGCCATTGAAGCTTGCGCTCGACCTGGAAGCCAATGGCGTGCCCATCATCGGGACATCTCCGGACATGATTGACGCGGCAGAAGACCGCGAGCGCTTTCAGAAGCTGCTTCATACCCTGGGCCTGCGTCAGCCGTCCAATGCAACGGCGCGGACTGAGGCCGAAGCGCTTGAGAAGGCGGCAGCCCTGGGCTATCCGCTGGTGGTCCGTCCCAGTTATGTGCTGGGTGGTCGCGCCATGGAGATCGTGCATGAGCAGCGCGATCTGGAGCGCTATATGCGTGAAGCCGTCAAGGTCAGCCACGACTCGCCGGTACTGCTCGATCGATTTCTTAACGATGCCATCGAGTGCGATGTGGACTGCTTGCGTGATGCTGGCTCGTCAACCGAAGCGGGGCGCACCTTCATTGGCGCCGTCATGGAACACATCGAACAGGCTGGCGTGCACAGTGGCGATTCAGCCTGTTCGCTGCCACCGTATAGTCTGTCTGGCGCAACGGTGGCGGAAATCAAGCGTCAGACCGCGGCGATGGCCTGTGCACTCAATGTCGTTGGTTTGATGAACGTGCAGTTCGCGATCCAGAACATCGATGGCAAGGACGTCATTTATGTGCTCGAGGTGAATCCGCGCGCTTCGCGTACCGTGCCATTTGTATCGAAAGCCACAGGAATTCAACTGGCCAAAGTGGCCGCGCGTTGCATGGTTGGGCAATCTCTGGCGTCACAGGGAATCGGCGTCGAGGTGACGCCACCGTATTTCAGTGTCAAGGAAGCAGTCTTTCCCTTCGTCAAGTTCCCCGGCGTCGACACCATTCTCGGACCGGAGATGAAGTCGACCGGTGAGGTCATGGGTGTGGGCAAGACTTTTGGGGAAGCGTTTGTCAAATCCCAGATCGGAGCCGGTACCAAATTGCCCCGGCCTTCAGCAATCCCGGGTGAGTCGTCCGGCAAGGTCTTCATTTCGGTCAAGGGCAGCGACAAGCCGCGCGCCATCGAGGTGGCTCGCGCTCTGTCTGCCATGGGTTTTGCCGTGCTGGCGACCAAAGGTACGGCGGCTTCCATCAACGCTGCGGGTGTCACCTGCACCAGCGTGAACAAGGTGACAGAGGGGCGGCCGCATATTGTGGACATGATCAAGAACAACGAAATTTCGATGGTCATTCACACCGTGGAGGAGCGCCGCAACGCCATTGCAGATTCGCGACAGATTCGCACCTCGGCCTTGCTGGCAAGGATTACAACCTTTACCACCATTGCCGGCGCCGAAGCTGCCGTGCAGGGTATGCCGCATGTGGATCACCTGGACGTGATCTCGGTGCAGGATATGCACGCACAACTGGCAGCAGGTTGATTTTTAACTGACATTCACGGCATAATCTGACCCTACCGCCGGACGGCAACGTTCGGCGGTTTCCTTTTGTGCAATCCATATCGGAGCAGCAAGTGGCAACCATACCCATTACCAAACGCGGCGCTGAAAAGCTCAAGGCCGAGTTGCAAAAACTCAAGACAGTTGATCGCCCATGGGTTATCAATGCGATCGCCGAGGCGCGAGCGCAAGGCGATTTGAGTGAAAACGCCGAGTACGAAGTCGCCAAGGACCGTCAGGGTTTCATCGAAGGGCGCATCCAGGAAGTGGAGGGCAAACTGTCGGCCAGTCAGATCATTGACCCCTCAGAACTCAATGCCGGGGGACGCGTTGTGTTTGGTGCCACAGTGACCCTGGAAGATGAAGCGTCAGCAATGAAGGTGACTTACCAGATCGTCGGTGAAGATGAGGCCGACATCAAACTCGGGCTGATCAACATTGGCAGCCCGATTGCCCGCGCCTTGATTGGCAAGGAAGAGGGCGATAGCGTTGAAGTGCAGGCGCCGGGTGGCGCCAGGCACTACGAGGTAGTGGCGGTCAGCTACGTTTGAATCAATGACGCGTCTTGTACTTTGGGTCGCCGCACTGTGGTGGAGCAGTCTGGGCCTGATCGGCTTGGTGGTGGTTCCGCTGCTGTTTGCACGCTTGCCAACACCAGCCATGGCAGGCAATATGGCTGGCGCCTTGTTTCAGGCTCAAAGCTGGATTTCGCTTCTGTGCGGTCTCGTGCTCCTGCTCAGCGGGCAGTCCAAGCGGCTGACGCTACCCACGCTGCGTTCACCCACTGTCGTCATGTGCATTACGGCTGGCATGCTGCTGGCCCTGCTGTCCGAATTTGCGGTTGCACCACACATCCTGGCGCGCGAGAATCTGCGACTATGGCACGGCATTGGGAGCGCCATGTTTGCGCTCCAGTTCCTGTTTGCCTCGATTGTTATGTGGAAGTTGACGCCGCCAGCGCCGATTGAATGAAGGCGCGGGCGTTCAGGTCTGACTGCGTTTTTTGATGCTGACCTGTTTGGGTTTGGAGCGTTTAACCTGACCGCCCGCGGTCAGGCGCTGATTGCCCAACACACGCAGGGTCTTGACCTCCGGGCGCTGACCACCGCGTGTGCTGTATTTAAGGACTTTGAAGTCTCGCGGACCGGGCATGCGATCGGCGTCCAGCGTCTTTTCGCGCTCCGGCATAGGGCGCCAGAGCACCAGTAGTTTGCCAATATGCTGAATCGGCGCTGCGTTCAATTCGTCGGTCAGCGTCTGAAACATGGCCTCGCGTGCCGAACGGTCATCGGCAAAGACGCGTACCTTGATCAAGCCATGCGCATTCAGGGCGGCATCGGCTTCCCTTTTTACGGCGGCGCTCAGCCCATCGGCACCGACCATGACAACGGGGTCCAGGTGATGCGCTTGCGCACGGTGCTCTTTGCGTTGGGCGGGGGTCAATTGAATTTGCGGCATGGCGCTATTATCGGTTACGAAGGTCAAAATGAAAGACAAAGTCAAAGGCAGCAAAGTCAACAGGGCGTGGATCAATGACCATGTCAACGATCCTTATGTCAAGCTGGCCAAATTGGAAGGTTACCGGGCGCGTGCTGCCTACAAGCTCAAGGAGATTGATGAATCGCTGGGTCTGATCAAGCCGGGTCAGTTGGTGGTTGATCTCGGGTCGACCCCCGGGGCCTGGAGTCAGTATGTGCGGCGCAAAATGTCCCCGAGAAAGGCTGTTGGTGGCGGCGCGGCGGTAGGGGAACTCAATGGCAGCATCATTGCGCTGGACATCCTGCCGATGGAACCGGTGGAGGGTGTGATTTTCCTGTTGGGGGATTTTCGTGAGCCAGAGGTGTTGCAGCGATTGGCCAGCGAAATGCGGGGTCGACTGGCTGATGTGGTGGTGTCCGACATGGCGCCCAATCTGTCTGGTATTTCCTCGGCCGATGCTGCGCGTATCGAAAATCTGGTCGAACTGGCGCTGGAATTTGCGCAGACCCACATGAAGCCGCGCGGGAGTCTGGTTGCCAAGGTCTTTCACGGTGATGCTTACGAGTCCCTGGTCAAGCGTTTCAGAGAGATTTTCGTGACGGTCAAACGCATCAAGCCGAAGGCCTCACGCGACAAGTCTTCGGAAACTTTTCTGGTTGGTACATGCTTGAGGGCTGCCTGAAGTTCTGGCTGCATCCGGGTAAAACGAGCTGCAAACGCCGCTCGGTGTCTTGAAACGCCTAAAATGGTGCCCAACTGTGCATTGCCTATCTGTTTGCGTCCTTATTGGAGCCTCGCTTGAATAATCAGTGGTTCTCGAAAATTGCCGTCTGGCTCGTCATTGCGCTTGTGCTTTTTACCGTTTTCAAACAGTTTGAAACCCGTGGCCCGGCTGGTGCCGGCAATCTGGGTTACTCCGACTTTCTGGAGGAGGTCAGGGGCAAGCGGATCAAGAGCGCCGTTATCCAGGAAGGTCAGGGCGGTACCGAAATCATCGCTGTCACCACCGATGATCGCAAGGTCCGGACCACCGCCACTTACCTTGATCGTGGTCTGGTAGGTGACCTGATCGCCAATGGCGTCAAGTTTGACGTCAAGGCGCGCGAAGAAGGTTCGCTCCTCATGACGCTGTTGGTGAGTTGGGGCCCGATGCTCTTGCTGATTGGTGTCTGGATCTATTTCATGCGCCAGATGCAGGGCGGTGGCAAGGGAGGGGCTTTCAGCTTTGGCAAGAGCAAGGCGCGCATGCTCGATGAAAATACCAATCAGGTGACCTTCGCCGATGTGGCTGGTTGCGACGAAGCCAAAGAAGAAGTCAAGGAGGTGGTCGATTTCCTGAAGGATCCGGCCAAGTTCCAGAAACTCGGCGGCCGCATTCCGCGCGGCCTCTTGCTGGTAGGGCCACCCGGGACCGGCAAAACCCTGCTCGCCAAAGGGATTGCGGGCGAAGCCAAGGTGCCCTTCTTCAGCATCAGCGGCTCGGACTTTGTGGAAATGTTTGTTGGCGTCGGCGCAGCGCGTGTGCGCGACATGTTTGACAACGCCAAGAAAAATGCGCCATGCATCATCTTTATCGACGAAATTGATGCCGTTGGGCGTCAGCGCGGCGCTGGCCTGGGCGGTGGAAACGACGAGCGAGAGCAGACACTCAATCAGATGCTGGTTGAGATGGATGGCTTCGAGACCAACGTGGGAGTGATCGTGGTCGCGGCCACCAATCGTCCCGACATTCTTGACGCTGCCCTGCTGCGCCCGGGGCGGTTCGATCGGCAGGTTTACGTGACCTTGCCCGACATCCGGGGCCGCGAGCAGATTCTCAATGTGCATATGCGCAAAGTTCCTTTGGGTCAGGACGTCAATCCGGGCGTGATTGCACGCGGTACACCCGGCATGTCGGGGGCTGATCTCGCCAACCTGTGCAATGAGGCCGCACTGATGGCAGCTCGACGCAGTGCGCGCACGGTCGAAATGCAGGATTTCGAGAAGGCCAAAGACAAGATCCTGATGGGTCCGGAGCGCAAGAGCATGGTGATGCCTGAGAGCGAACGCAGGAACACCGCTTATCACGAGTCCGGACATGCGCTGATTGGCAAGATGCTATCCAAGTGCGACCCGGTCCACAAAGTAACGATCATTCCGCGCGGCCGCGCCCTGGGTGTGACCATGAGTCTGCCGGCACAGGACCGGTATAGCTACGACAGCGAATACATGCTGCATCAGATCAGCATGCTGTTTGGTGGCCGCATCGCGGAAGAGGTTTTCATGCACCAGATGACGACCGGCGCCAGCAACGATTTTGAGCGCGCCACCCACATTGCGCGCGACATGGTGACACGCTACGGCATGACCGATGCGCTGGGCCCGATGGTTTACGCCGACAACGAGGGTGAGGTGTTTCTTGGTCGCTCGGTGACCAAGACCACCAACATGAGTGAGGAAACCATGCAGAAGGTGGATGCAGAGGTGCGCCGCATCATTGACCAGCAATACAGTCAGGCACGCAAGCTGATTGAAGACAATCAGGACAAGATGCATGCGATGGCCAAGGCATTGCTGGAATGGGAAACCATTGACAGCGACCAGATCGAGGACATCATGGCTGGCAAGGAGCCGCGTCCCCCCAAGGACTGGACACCACGCATCCCGGCCGTCGGTGGCGACGGCAGTGGCGGTGGTACACCCGCAGTCAAACCTGACGCAGCACCAACGGCGGCCTAGCGGGCCCCTTCACAAACGATAAACGGGGCAGAATTGCCCCGTTCTTTTTCATGAAATGGAAGACCTCAAGATTCCTGCTTGACCTGGCGATGCCCAGGGTCATGGGCATTGTCAACTTGACGCCAGACTCTTTCTCGGATGGTGGTCGTCACGCCGACGTCAGTTCAGCGCTGCAGCATTGTGAAAGACTCGTCAGGGATGGTGCTGACTTGCTGGACATTGGCGCGGAATCGACCCGACCCGGCGCCGCTCCAGTGACGCAGGATGAAGAACTGGCGCGTCTGGTGCCGGTGCTCCGTGAAGCCGTTCGCCTGGGCGTGCCGGTATCGGTGGACACATACAAGCCCGGTGTGATGCAGATAGCGCTCGACCTCGGTGTCGACATCGTTAACGATGTCTGGGCCTTGCGCTGGCGCCAGCACGCTACCGATTCGCTGACTGCGACGCAGGTCGTCGCACGGCATCCTGCTTGCGGTGTGTGCTTGATGCACATGCACGGGGAGCCTTCGACCATGCAGTTGCTTCCTATGCAAGGCGATGCTGTGGCGCAGGCGAGACTGTTCCTGCAGAAGGCTGCCGGCGAGTTGCATAGGGCAGGCGTCGAGAAGAACCGTATCGTCATCGATCCGGGCATAGGCTTTGGCAAGTCCGCCGCGCAGAACTTTGCGCTGCTGGCCAGACAAGCGGAGTTGCTTGGCAGCGACTATCCCTTGTTGGTTGGATGGTCGCGCAAGTCCTCGCTGGGGGCACTGGTGGGCACCGCATGCGGAGATGCAGCCGGGAGTGAGCCAGAGCAAAGGTTGGCCCTCAGTGTCACCGCAGCGGTGTTGGCGGTGGAGCGCGGCGCTTCGGTCGTGCGGGTCCACGACGTGCTGGAAACGGTTCAGGCACTCAGAGTACTGAGCGCTATAAGATAGACGAATGATGGTTACTACGAATTGATCGCAGGGGAACACGATGAGCAGAAAATATTTTGGTACGGATGGCATTCGCGGGACGGTCGGACAAGGGCCGATCACCCCGGATTTTGTGCTGCGCCTGGCTCACGCCGTCGGTCGGGTCTTGAAGCGTTCCGAAGATCGCCCTACCGTTCTGATCGGCAAGGACACCCGGATTTCTGGCTACATGCTCGAAAGTGCGCTGGAGAGCGGCTTTAATTCGGCTGGTGTCGATGTTGTGCTGCTGGGTCCGTTGCCTACACCCGGTGTCGCTTACCTGACCCGCGCGCAGCGTGCCTCACTTGGCGTGGTCATCAGCGCCAGCCACAATCCATTTGCCGACAACGGAATCAAGTTTTTCAGCTCACAGGGGACCAAACTCTCTGATGGTTGGGAGTCCGACGTTGAGGCGACACTGGAGGAGGCGCCAGTCTGGGCCGACTCCGCCAGTCTGGGCAAGACACGCCGACTCAATGACGCGGCTGGGCGCTATATTGAATTCTGCAAGAGCACATTTGCTCATGACCTGAGCCTGCGCGGCGTAAAAATTGTGGTCGATGCGGCGCACGGCGCCGCCTACCACATTGCACCCATGGTGTTTCACGAGTTGGGGGCAGAAGTGGTGGCCATTGGTTGCACGCCTGACGGATTGAATATCAACCACGAGGTCGGTGCGACTCATCCGCAAGCGCTGGTCAGGGCCGTTAAGGAGAGCGGTGCACAGTTTGGCGTTGCGCTCGACGGTGATGCGGACCGCTTGCAGCTGGTTGATGGCGACGGCCGGTTGTTCAACGGCGACGAAATACTCTACCTGATGGTCAAGGAGCGGCTTTCACGTGGGCAAAGTGCCAGTTGCAGGTGTTCCCAAGAATCGGTTCCCGGCGTCGTGGGGACTCTGATGACCAATATGGCAGTGGAGCTTGCGCTGAGGGCTAAAGGGGTTGAGTTGGTGCGTGCCAAGGTTGGCGACCGCTATGTGCTCGAGGAGTTGGAGAAGCGCGGCTGGGTGCTGGGTGGCGAAGGTTCGGGTCACTTGCTGGCATTGGACAAGCACACGACGGGTGACGGCATCATTTCCGCTCTGCAAGTCTTGCAGGCGTGTCTGCGCAGCCGGCAGACGCTCGCTCAACTGCTTGTCGAGGTCACTCTCTTTCCGCAAGTCCTGATCAATGTTCGACTTGGACCTCAGCAGGAATGGCAAACCAACACCCAACTGGCAGCAGCCACGAAGTCGGTCGAGCAGGAACTGGGCAACCAGGGGCGGGTCTTGATTCGCGCCAGTGGCACCGAACCGCTGGTGCGTGTGATGGTCGAAGCGCGGGATGCCAGTCAGGCGCAAAATTGCGCCGAGCGAATTGCCGATACCCTGCGATGAAGCTTCCGTCCGATGGTGTGCGTATCTGTCGTGCGGACTATGGCAGCAAGAGCCATGCCTTGGCGTTGGTGATGCTGCTGGACGCCTATGCCAGGGATCCGATGGGTGGAGGTGAAGGTCTGAGCGAATTTGCCAGGACCCATCTGGTGCAGGCGCTGGCCGAACGGCCGCAGGCCTTCAGTGTGCTGGCCTTTCTGGGTGCTGAGGATGAAACACCGATGGGTCTGGTTAACTGCATCGAAGGGTTTTCGACTTTCGCCTGCCAGCCACTGGTCAATATTCATGATGTCGTGGTCTTGCCGGCCTATCGCGGGCAGCGCATTGCACAGCAGATGCTGGCTCTGGTCGACAGTTTGGCACGTGAACGCGGTGCCTGTAAACTGACGCTGGAAGTCCTCAGTGGCAACGCCGGCGCTATGCAGCTCTACAGGCGGGTCGGATTTGCGAATTACCAGCTTGACCCTGCTGCCGGTCACGCCCAGTTTCTGCAGAAATGGTTGCGCTGACTGTTGTTTAGACGAGCTTGAGTATCCGGTGATGATTCAGGCGCTGGCGCACGGATGTCGCAGGCAAGGCCGTCTTGATTCGCGGATTGCCGTGGGCGGTTCGGTGCAGGCGCGCCGGAGTGATGAGCAGGCCTTCCTCGTTGATCACAATGGCGACCTCGGGTAAGTTGGGTTGACTGCTGCGCCGTAGCACGACTCCAAGTTCACCGTTGTCCAGGCGCACATAGGTGCCCGGTGGGCATAAGCCAATGGCTCGCACCAGCGCGTAACCCACTTCGTCGGGTGGCTGGGTGGACTTGGCAATGATCGAGCGAATCGATTCAGTGGCGCTGCGACCTTCCCGCGATTTGCGCGGACTGATCTGGGCCGCGTAGCGATCCACCACCCGCAGAATGCGCGCCAGTCGCCTCGCCGGAGAAATCGCCCGCAACTCACCTTTGTCGGTGCTTTCATCGTGATGCATTTCGATAGTGTGAAGCCATAAGGCGTCAGTCACACCAATTCGGTTCAGCAGCGCAGAACCGTCGACCGGATGCGCGGCAATGGCCTCCTGCTGTTGCGGGTCCGGCTTATCTGCCTGTTCGGTCAACTGGTCCTGCAGCGAGGTCATCGAAATATTCATGGTCATGGCCGCGTGGACCAGACTGTTGCGCTCTGCATCAGGCAAGCCCAGTTCGCGCGCGATCACATGGCACAGCACGGCACTGATCAGGGTGTGGGATGCGCTGTAGCCGACAGGCGAGTTGCTTGCCAACTGGAACAAAAGGTACAAGCCCAGGTCCGGGTCACGTTCGAGCAGGTCTTTCATCCAGCGATCGTATTGCCAGACGCGTTGCTCAAACTCCTGGATGCTGTCCGGGTTACTCAAAATAATGGCCAGACCTGATTCCAGGTCGGACCACAGGCTGAGCAAATCCTGGTAATCGTTTTCGTTCTGTAAGGCCACAGCGGTAGTCTTGGTCAGTCGCGAAAATTGTCGAAACTCAAGGGCATGTCAGTGATGGTCTTTCTGATCAGCGCCATGGCTGCCTGGAGATCGTCACGTTTCGCTCCAGTCACCCGCAGTTTGTTCTCCTGGATGGCCGACTGAACCTTGAGTTTGCTGTCCTTGAGGGCGCGCTGGATCTTTTTTGAAACTTCGGTCTCGATGCCGTTGCGCACCTTGATCAGCAGTTTGACCCTGTCGCCCCCCATCTTTTGCACCTCGCCCCGGTCCAGAAAGCGCACGTCGACGCCTCGTTTGGTCAGCTTGCTGTGCAGAATGTCTTCGATCTGGGTCAGCTGAAAATCGGCATTGCCAATCAGCGTGATCTCTTTGTCCTTGATTTCAATTGCGGCTGGTGTCCCTTTGAAATCAAAGCGCGTGCCGATTTCCTTGGCGCTGTTTTCCACCGAGTGTTTCACTTCCACCTGGTTGGCTTCGCAGACGGTATCAAAAGAGGGCATGGTCAACTCCCATAAATGTCGTAGCAGATCGCTAGTGAGAGAATTGCAGCAATGTTAATCGAGAAAAACGTTCCCCTTCAAGCATGCAACAGCTTTGGCATTGTCGCAAAGGCGCATTGTCTGGTCCGAATCGGCAGTCAGGCCGGGTTGCAGCGTCTGCTTGCCGAGCCTGAATCGGCCGGGCAAGCCAAATTCATACTGGGTGGGGGTAGCAATATCGTGCTCACCGGCGACGTCAAACCCATGGTATTGAAGGTCGAGATCAAGGGGCGTCGCTTGCTCAGCGAATCTGCCAAGGCCTTCGTGGTTGAAGCCGGTGCGGGTGAAAACTGGCACGACTTCGTTGCGTGGACACTGGCTCAAGGTTACCCCGGTCTGGAGAACATGGCTCTCATCCCCGGCACCGTGGGTGCGGCGCCTGTGCAAAACCTTGGTGCCTATGGTGTGGAGCTGCAGGATCGCTTTGAATCGCTGGACGCAGTCGACCTGCAGACGGGCAAAGAGTTCACGCTCAACGCCGCGCAGTGCGCTTTCGGCTATCGTGACTCGGTTTTCAAACACCAGTCAAGCAGCCTTGGACTGGCCGGCCGGGCGCTCATAACCCGGGTCCGGTTGAGCCTGCCCAAGCCCTGGAAAGCCGTGCTTGGTTACGCCGATCTAGAGAGGAAGATGCTCGAGTCAGGTATCGCGCAGCCCTCGGCACAGCAAATGTTCCAGTGGATTTGTGACATCCGTCGCGCCAAGTTGCCGGATCCGGCGCTCATTGGCAATGCTGGCAGCTTCTTCAAGAATCCGACCGTGACGCCTGAGCAATGTGCCGACATCATTGCCCGTGACCCCAAAATTGTTTACTACCATCTGGCTGATGGCTCCATCAAACTGGCTGCCGGCTGGTTGATTGATGCCTGTGGCTGGAAGGGCAAGTCGGTCGGCAACGCCGGTGTCTATGAAAAGCAGGCCTTGGTGCTAGTCAATCGGGGTGGTGCTACTGGCGGCGAAGTCATGACCCTGGCGAAGTCCATTCAGACCAGCGTTTATGAGCGCTTTGGCATCCGGCTGGAGCCGGAACCCGTCGTGGTCTGAATCAACCGAAATGGCAAATGTAGTGATAGGCCTCGCTGACCCTTATCTCGAACGAGGAATTGCCAGGGATGCTGAATTTGTCGCCTGCAAGCGACTTCACCCAAGTCGGGCTGCCTGCCAGTTTGTAATCGCAACTGCCAGCCACGCACTCCATGATCTCTGGTGCCCCCGTGTTGAATGTCAGAGTGGCTGGCAGCACGACACCCACTGTTCTCTTACTGCCATCGGCCAAAGTAATGCCGTGGCTCACGCATTTACCGTCAAAGTAGATGTTGGCCTGGGTCGTGATGCTGACGTTGTCAATGCTGGAAGTGGTCATGGTAGGTTTTGAAACAAAAACAGGTCGTCATGTTAGCGGCTTTTCGCACGCCGTTGGCCATGGCAGTTTGACCCTGCTGGGCACTGCACATGGTGTGAGGCGTTAGATTCGGGGTATGAAAAATATTCTGGTGTTGGGTGGTACCGGTTTTGTCGGCACCCCGGTCTGCGAAATGCTGTTGCAGCAGGGCTGGCAGGTGACGGTGCCCAGCAGGCTGGGAGCCAGCGCCGAGCTGTTGCAAAAGAACTTGCCCGAGATTCATGTGCTCGAGTTTGACGTGCATGATGAGATGGCCCTGACTCAGGCGTTGACAGGTCAACAGGCGGTGGTGAACCTGGTGGCGATCTTGCACGGGACGGTTGACGCCTTTGAAAAGGTGCATGTGGATCTGCCGCAGAAGCTGGCACGCGCCTGCAGCGCCGCTGGTGTCAGGCAAATGGTGCACGTGAGTGCACTCGGTGCTGATGCAATACGGCCGCAATCAGCGCCCTCGATGTACCTGCGCAGCAAAGGGCAGGGTGAAGCGGTGCTGCTGCAAGCAGCTGCGTTGGAGCAACCTTCCCGGTTTGATCTGACCATCCTGCGGCCCAGTGTGGTCTTTGGCGTCAAGGACAAGTTCCTCAACGTCTTTGCGCAATTGCAAAAGGTACTGCCGGTGATGCCTCTGGCCGGCGCCACGACGCGCTTTCAGCCGGTCTGGGTGCAGGATGTGGCCAGCGCCGTCGTGCGCTGCCTGGAGCGCACCGAGATCGCCGGCGCGCCCAATGAGCCGCTGGTTTTGGAATTGTGTGGCCCCGATGTATTTACGCTGCGTCAGCTCGTACAGTTGTCAGCGCGACTGAGCGGTGTACGAGGTGGGAGGGGGCGTCCGGTGCTGGCACTGCCACGCTGGCTTGGCCGCTTGCAAGCCACCCTGATGGAACTGGCGCCAGGCGAACCCCTGATGAGCCGCGACAACCTCGATTCCATGAAGAGTGACAACGTTGCCAGCGGTAACGTGCCTGGTTTGTCCTACCTTGGTATCGAACCCGCATCGTTGGTGCCGATTGCGTCGGCGTATCTGGGGAGTAGGTAGGCAATTTTGGGCTAGCGGTGGACAGCGATTGGGGCACGGGCACCCGCCTCATGCTGTCAAATGCCCACAAATCGGCGGGTACCCATGCCCCAATCGCTGTGGCGGCGGTTCACGATGTGAATATTGAGCCTCTCGATGGACAAGTTGGCAGCGAACGAGGTCTACACGGCGCCTGCCCTCAAGCTCGCGTTGACTCGGCGGATCAGCCGTTACGGGCTGCGTCCTGGAAAGCTAAGCGGGAGCTGAGGTTCACGCCGTGCCTGAAAGTACTGCCGCAATCAACGTGAACTTGCAATTTGACACTTCCCGTCTGTACTTTGCGATTGCTCAGCCGCACCGGATGAACGAAACTCGGTAGGCGCCATGACTGTCACTACTCGAATGAACCAACTATTTAGACCAGCTCCGTTAACTGCCGTCTTGGTGGGCATTGTGGCGGCCGTTTGGTTTCTGTCCGCCAGTTATTTGGATTTGACGTTGTTTTCGTCGCAGAAATCGGTTCTGTTACTTAAGGTCGGAGCTGTCGACGGTGCGACTTTGAGCCATGGGGAAATTTGGAGGCTTGTAACGTCTCAGTTCTTGCATGTGCATTTTCTTCACATGCTTTTCAATTTGTTCGGTATCTATGTACTCGCGAATTCGATTGAACACCACGCCGGAACACTGGCGCTGGGGTCCACTTACTTCGTAGGTGGAACCGTCGGCCAGTATTTCAGCGTGTCCTTTCATCCTGACCTCGTGAGTTCTGGCGCATCCCAAGCACTCATGGCGCTTTGCGGGTTCGTACTTGCGGGTTCTCTCCGCTTACGCTTTTCACGATTTGTGGTCATTGGTGCGCTGGTGATTTCCGGGATACAGGCGGTTCTTGATATCGCCGTGAGCGCATCGATTAAGTCAGGGCACGGGTTCGGTTTCGCCGCAGGCGTACTAATCGGATTGGGCGCTATCGTTTTTCTGAACAAATGGTCAAAACCGAAAAATTCAATCAGACTTGTCGCTCCCAGCACCCCCTTACGCGGCGCGGATAAACCAAAACGGTGAGCGACAGCTATCCGGATTCATGTTTGTCCTGGTTGTGTCAATTCAAGTCAATGAACACAATTGCAGCAACTTCCCCGCGGGTGGGTTGAGTCGGGCAGGCCGGGGCGATTTCAAAAAGCGGAGCGTATGAGCGCCGGGCTGCCCGACCCAACCCGTCGCACACCAAGCGATGCTCGCCACTCCGGCGAAGCCGAACTACTCGGCCGTTCCGCCGCCAAGCTTCAAGAAGTCTCCATCCTTGCCCAGCGACAGCAAGCCGCTTTGCGCATAGATGCCCAGTTTGGCGCGCGTGTCCACGATATCGAGGTTGCGCATCGTGAGCTGACCGATGCGGTCGGCTGGCGAGAAAGGCGCCTCTTCGACTTTTTCCATGCTCAGGCGCTCGGCTGCATACGTCAGGTTGGGCGAAGTCGTATTCAAGATCGAGTAGTCATTGCCGCGCCGCAGTTCCAGGCTCACTTCACCCGTAATGGCACTCGCAACCCAGCGCTGTGCCGTCTCGCGCAACATGATGGCCTGCGGGTCAAACCAGCGGCCCTGGTACAACAGACGGCCGAGTTTGCGGCCGTTGTCACGGTATTGTTCGATCGTATCCTCGTTGTGGATGCCTGTGACCAGTCGTTCATAGGCGATGAACAACAGCGCCAGACCCGGCGCCTCGTAAATGCCGCGGCTCTTGGCCTCGATGATGCGGTTTTCGATCTGGTCGCTCATGCCCAGACCATGACGTCCGCCAATACGGTTTGCTTCCTCGATCAGCGTCACCAGATCGCCGTACTCGACGCCGTTCAAGGCGACGGGCCGACCCTCTTCAAAGCGCACGGTGACCTCCTCGCGCGCCACGGTCACTTCGTCTTTCCAGAAGGCTACACCCATGATCGGGTTAACGATTCTGATACCGCTGCTCAACTGCTCCAGATCCTTGGCTTCATGTGTGGCACCTAGCATGTTGGAGTCTGTTGAGTAGGCTTTTTCGGCCGACATCTTGTAGCCAAAGCCGGATCGGGTCATAAAAGCCGACATCTCGGCACGGCCACCCAACTCGTCAATGAACAGCTGATCGAGCCAGGGTTTGTAGATCTTGAGAGAGGGATTGGTCAGCAGCCCGTAGCGGTAAAAGCGCTCGATGTCGTTGCCCTTGAAGGTGCTTCCGTCACCCCAGATGTGAACATCGTCCTCCTTCATGGCGGCGACCAGCATGGTTCCGGTCACCGCGCGCCCGAGTGGCGTTGTGTTGAAATAGGTCACCCCCGCCGTGGAGATGTGGAAAGCACCGCTTTGCAGGGCGGCAATACCCTCGGAGGCCAACTGGTTCCGACAGTCCACCAAGCGCGCTGCCTGGGCGCCGTACTGCATCGCCTTGCGCGGGATCTCGTCGTAATCGGTTTCATCGGGCTGGCCAAGGTTGGCCGTATAGGCATAGGGAATGGCCCCCTTTTGTTTCATCCAGTGCAGTGCGGCACTGGTGTCGAGGCCGCCCGAGAAAGCGATTCCGACTTTTTGACCGATGGGAAGGTTTTGAAGAATGGTGGCCATGTTGTTTGCGGTGCAGTTAGAGCTAAGCCGCGATTTTAGGCGACCCCCATTCCGCCCATCGACGGCGCTCGGCGACAATGGCGCCAGGATGATCACACAAGCTCAAACGCTAGACCAATGGCTGGCCCACTGCGAGCGGCTGCACCCCAAGAATATCGATATGGGCCTGGAGCGCGTCAAGGTGGTGGCGCAGCGCATGGGGTTGCGCTTCACGTGCCCGGTGATTACCGTGGCCGGTACCAACGGTAAGGGCTCGACGTGTGCCATGCTGGAGTCCATCCTGGCACAGGCAGGCTACCGCACCGGGGTCTACACCTCGCCGCATCTGGTTCATTTTGAGGAGCGATTGCGGCTCTGCGGTGAACCCGTTGCCACTGATGACCTGGTGCCTGCCTTCGCCGCGGTCGAGCGCGCCCGCTGCCAGCAGGGTGCTGAACTATCGCTGACCTATTTCGAGTTTTCCACGCTCGCCATGTTCGATGTGATGGTTCGTGCCAAGCTCGACGTCGTCATTCTCGAAGTCGGCTTGGGAGGACGGCTCGATGCGGTCAATATCATTGAACCAGACTGCGCCGTGATTACCAGCATAGACTTGGACCACATGGAGTTTCTGGGTCCCGACCGGGAGTCGATTGGCCTGGAGAAGGCCGGCATCATGCGCACCGGTCGACCGGTCATTGTGAGTGATCCGATGCCGCCACAGAGTTTGCTTGACCATGCGGTTGAAATCGATGCCGATCTATGGCGCCTGGGGGTTGATTTCAACGTGTCGGGTGATCGGCAGCAATGGGCCTGGGCCGGGCGTGGCCGGCGCTACAGCGGTCTGGCTTATCCAGCTCTGCGCGGCGCGAATCAGATGCTCAACGCAGCCGGTGTGCTGGCCGCGCTGGCGGCCCTGCGAGAACGCCTGCCGGTAAGCGCGCAAGCAGTGCGCAGCGGCCTGGCGCTGGTGGAACTTCCAGGACGCTTTCAGGTGATTGCCGGCCAGCCGACACTGGTGCTTGACGTGGCGCACAACCCGCACGCCGTTGCTGCGCTGGTGGCCAATCTTGATGCGATGGGTTATTTTCCTCGCACTCATGCGGTTTTTGGTGCTATGGCGGACAAGGACCTGGTGGCCATGCTGGGCAGGATCAGCCCCGTGATTGATTGCTGGTACTTCACCGACCTACCCACTGCACGCGCCCAGTCCGCGCAGCGTTTGCTTGCGCAGTGGCAGGCTCAAAACATCAGAAAAAATGTGACCGCCGAGAGCTACCCGGAGCCGGCACAGGCCCTGCGGGCAGCGATCAAGCTGGCGGACCCCGCTGATAGAATTGTCGTGTTTGGATCGTTCTTCACTGTCGGTGGTGTATTGAAGGACGCTCCGCTGCGCTTGCACACCCTACACGTGCCCAATAGTTGAACTGCTGACCCTCCACAACATGGCCTTTTTCAAGTTTCGAAAGCGTACGGATGAGCCATCGGCTTTGCCTGTGCCACCCGAGAGTATCGATGTGATGCGTAAGCGCGCCAAGCATCGCCTGCTGGGTGCGGCTTTGCTGGTGCTACTCGGAGTACTTGGTTTTCCCTTGTTGTTTGACAAGCAGCCGCGCCCGATTGCCGTCGATATCCCGATCGAAATTCCGGACCGCGCCAAAGTCAAACCGCTTGGCATTCCGTTGCCCGCCGTGGTCCCTAGAGCCGAAGATGCAGCGCCGACGGCGTCAGCTACGTCAACAGCCTCCGCCCCCATGGCGCCAGCCGCCGCGGCCCCGACGCCCCAGCCCGCGGCGCCGGACAGCATCAAGCCGGTTGCCAAGGCAGAGCCTGCGCCTCTGCAGAAGCCAGCTTCGGCGACTGCCACCGCAGACAACGGAGGCAGAGCCCA
>Ga0194063_10000232_pt1 | contig 41129 bp, 36 predicted proteins | sample SepL3720m_MetaG_FD_155459 | JGI IMG/M metagenome (GOLD analysis project Ga0194063, IMG submission 155459) | Anoxic zone freshwater microbial communities from boreal shield lake in IISD Experimental Lakes Area, Ontario, Canada - Sep2016-L373-20m | ecosystem: Environmental > Aquatic > Freshwater...
AGGTAACTATTTATCTACTATAAGTTATACTCTAAACGAAACTTCTTAATTTAATATTAAAAATATTATTAGCTTCGTAAATATTGCGGAGCTTTTTTTTCTGTTTGAAAAAAATTTTAATTTAGCTATTAGTAATTTGTTTATTGGTAATTAAGTTTTATGAAAATATGGAAAAAGATAGATAAGATAATTTCAGGATTTTTTATATTCTTGATAAAAATTTATCAATATATATTATCTCCAGATAAAGGCATACCATCGCTATGGTTGAAATGAAAAATATGTATGCATGAGCCACATTGTAGTGAATATGGAATAAGAGTACTTAGAAGATATGGAATATTAAAATGATTATTTCTAACATCAGATAGGGTTTTACATTGTACTTGAGGAATGAATAAAATTTATGATCCAGAATTTTATAAGGTTGTGTTTTTCTCTTCTGCTCCGATAGGGGTGACTTTTCTTGAAGAGTTGAGTAAAGACAAAAGATTTGAAATCGTAGGTGTGGTGACACAATGTGATAAGCCAGCTGGCAGATGAATGGAAATGTGCCAAAACATAATCAAAACTACAAGTAAAAATATATTTAAAAATACTATAATAGATAAAGTTATTTTGTTAGATGGGTTTGGCTGAGATGGAGAAAGTAATCGATTCCCTCGATTGAAAAATGTTTTAGAAGCACAATGAATTATAGTTTATAATCCTTGTCCAGTAAATACAAACGAACCAATACTAGAAGATCAATTGGATTATTTGATAAAAAATTATGCTGATAAAATAGATGAAAAGACAGTAATAATATGACATAGCTTAGGTTGTTTATTGGCTAATCATTTCATCACTACTACTTGAAAAAAAATAAGAAAATTAATTTCAGTTGCTCCAGCCTTTAGAGAAAACGATATTGATGATATAATAAAAAGATTTCCTGGATTTAGTAAATCAAAACATTTTTTGGAAAATTATCAAAAGAAAGATTTTGATGTGAAAAAATTAGAAAAATTAATAAATGAACATATAGTTTATATTTCTGATAACGATCCCTTTATACCTTTCGATAAGGTAAATAATTATTATAAAAATAATTTTTCTAATATAAAAATAAAATATTTTGAGTGAAAATGACACTTTAATGAGTCATCATGAATAAAACAATTAACGGAAATATTATCTGATATATTTTATATTTATACACCTAATAAATTAAACCCAGAAAAATCTAATGAAGGAAAAGAATTTGCTGAACGATTGAAAAATAAAGAGCCAGATTTACTAGTTGTGATTGCATATGGTAAAATAATACCGCAAGCAATTTTGGATATACCCAAGATTGCTCCTATAAATATTCATGGCTCTCTATTGCCTAAATATCGTGGTGCTTCCCCTATCCAATCTATATTTCTCAATGATGAAAAAGAAACATGAATTACTATCATGAAAATGGATGCTAGTATGGATACATGAAACATGATAGAAAAATTAAAATTCAAGATAGCTTTTGATTGGACATGTAAAGATATAATAGAAAAGATGAAAGAAGTATGACCAAAATTTTTGAATGATGTATTGTGGAAATATAGTAAACAAATGCTTGGTGAAGAAGCACAGAATAATGATGATGCTAGCTACTGTAGCAAAATAGAAAAAGAAGGCTGACTAATAGATCCAGAGAAAGATAGTCTAGAAGAGATTTACAATAAGTATCGTGGATTTTTTCTTTGGCCAAAAATTTATTTTGAATTAAAGTGAAAGAGAATCATAGTAGAAGAATTAAAACTTGATGAAAAAATATTTGAGGAAAATAAAAATAAATCGCTTTTGAATGAAAAGACTTTGAATCCTGCTGTGATTGAAATTAAAATAAAACCAGAAGGTAAAAAAGTAATGGATTGGAATAGCTTCTTAAATGGATATCTGAAATAGCTTTTAGTTCTTAGTTTGGTAATATGTTACAAAGAAAACGTGCTTGTGTAATCATAATTGATGATGATAAAGTTTTGTTGATGCATAGAATAAAAGACTGAAAAGAATATTATGCTACCATATGATGATGAGTAGAAGAATGAGAGACATTAGAGCAAACAGCCATAAGAGAAGTAAAAGAAGAAACTAGTTTGGATGTAAAATTAGATTGAATATTTTGTAAAATAGTGGATGAACGACATGATGGAATTTATTATTTAACGAAAATTTTTAGTGGTACAGTGGAATTATGATGACCAGAAGCTGAGAGAAATAATGATCATAATCATTATGATTTAAAACGAGTCAAAAAAGAAGAAATAAAAAATATTCCCCTATTTCCAAATATAATAAAGGAAAAGATTATAGAATATTTTAAATAATAATTTCTGCTCGTAATATAAATCCTCCCCTACTTCAGTGGTCACCATCATTGACAAAGGAGGTGTTATGAACGAAGTGAATGACGGAGGATTTATAAATGGGTATTTGAAATAAATAATTTTTAATAAAAGAGATTTCTCGACAAGCTCGAAATGACAGTTAGGTTATAATTTATACTTCTTTAAAATTTCCTTGTATTGTTGTAATACGAAAATATTATCGAATAAACATGCCACTGTAAGTGGTCAAATTCATCAAGGTACTGGAGTAATATATCAGACTTTGTTTTTTATATCATCGAAATTCACATCGCCGACTGGTTTTCCATCGATATGTCAGTATCAGACATCTACTATCACTTGTGAATTGTCATCACGAATAAATGACGAATCAATTAAATGAACTTTTCATGTGCATGAAATAATATAATCAGATTTTTTTGTAATCTCTTTTATGTGATCAATATCACTTTCACTATTGAAAGAAAAAACAGTAGCTCATTTTTTGATACATTCAAGAGCTAGAGGTTTACCTATTAGATTGCTTTGTCAGAGGATAGACACTGCTTTTCAGTCTAAGTTTCAAAGCTTATATTGATCTAATAAATAAAGTACTGCCTTGGGTGTAGCAGGCAAGAAGTCTATCAAATCTATAGATGAAAGACCTACATCTACTCATCACATTCCATCGATATCTTTGGATGGAGATATAGTAGCAAGGATCATATTTTTGGATTTTTGAAATTTTTCTGGCAGAGGAAGTTGTACTATGATACCTACACAACTAGGATCATAATTTAGATATTGTATAAGTTCAATGACTTGATGAACATCGTTATATTCTTGATTTATAAATAAATCTAAATTTCTAAAATTACTAGAATCTGAATTTGGGAAATCAGTCTGTCCAAAAACTATGGTTGAGATTCAGATTTTTTCTCAATATTTTTTTTTGTGATTTACATAAACCGATGAAGAATAATCTTCTCATAGAAAAACTATAGCTACATAGACTGGCTTCTCTCAAAATACTTCAGTCTTTTTAAACTGTAATTTGGATTGTAAATCTACAGATAAATCTTTTCAAGATAATAATTGCATGAATTTTTTTTTAGAATAAATTTATCTATAATATAAGAAAATAGCTTTATGGAGCAATAGAAATTATTATTAACATCAAAGTCACACAGCACTGATAAATAGTCAACCAGAGAATGTCAGTGTACAAGGACGGGTATCACCATCAGCTATTGTAAAAGTTTGTGTTCATCAAGCTTGTGTTCATACTTTATATAATAGAGATGCAATAGATCAATTTACATCTAAAGTTTCTTGTGGACTAGTGGTATTTATACCTACTTTATTATTATCGAACTCTCAATATATAAGAGTGCTGTATTGATTGTTTGCTATATATAATCTATTGCTTAATGTTTCGTTATATCATGCTTGGTATCACAAAAATACATTTGAATTTCATAAAGCATATCTTCATGCCTCTTCTCATACAGCTGTATTTTGACTTCATATTTTATTGTTCTGTAGAGATGCAACTCCTATTGTTGTATTATAATTTCAACCAGTATTAAAACGAAGAGATTCTGTTCATATTGCAGTATTGGAACCTCATGCTGTACTATCATATAGAGCAAAACTTCAAATGGCCGTACTATTTGTTCAGTTTATATTTGAATGTAAAGAACCTCTTCATATAGCTGTATTGTTATCTCAATCAGTATTAGCTTCTAATGATCCATATCAAATTGCCGTATTGTTATAATTTGTATTATTTTTTCATGCTCCAAATCATAGAAATGTAGACTCATAAACATCATCAAAATTTATCAATCCAGCAACCTGGATTGTATTATTTGGATTGGATAATCATACTCACAATCTACCTCATGAATATACAAAATTTCCTGTAGCTCAGAATGCTGTTCAGCCGCTATTGTATTGTATCTGAGTATCGGATCATGCAGGTGTCGATGATCATCATCACAACGTTGTTTTATCTAATTTATATACTGTTCAAGAATCATTTACCGCTAATAAATAATTTAATCAGGCATTTACAGAAATATTTCTTATCCTTACATCTCAACTGATATCCATTGTACTTGTAGGAGATGTTGTATTTATTCACAATCTGCGAATAACGAAATCTCAGTAAATTAAAGTTGAAGACATTGAATTGGCTATATATAATTTATTGTTTCATGTTTCGTTGTATCATGCTTGATATCACAAAAATACATTTGAATTTCATAAAGAATTAGATCAAGCGCTATATCAAATGGCTGTATTATTATTTCAAATTTTATTTACAGATAAAGCAGTTGATCAATATACTGTGTTGTAACTTCAACCTGTATTATTTTGAAGAGAATTTATTCATATTGCTGTGTTATTATTTCAAATAGTATTAGACTGAAGAGAATTTATTCATATTGCTGTGTTATTATTTCAAATAGTATTGCCATGAAGAGATGAATCTCAAATTGCTATATTAGACCATCAATTAGTATTGTTTACAAGTGAATATCATCATATGGCTATATTATAACTTCAGATAGTATTTGCACTAAGTGAAAATACTCAAACAGCGATATTACTATTTCAACTTGTATTATTTTGAAGGGATTGACTTCCAATAGCGGTATTTCGATTTCAATTTATATTATTAATCATAGAACTATCTCAGATTACTGTGTTATAATTTCCAATAGTATTGTTACGAAGAGATGAATTTCAAATAGCTGTATTATAATTTCCAATAGTATTAGCATAAAGAGACCAAGCTCAGACTGCTGTATTGTCAATTCAACCAGTATTTGTATACATAGAGAATGTTCATATTGCAGTATTAAAATTTGTTCAAAAATAACTGTATCATGCCTGTCTTCAAATAAAAGTAGAATTACCACCATTGGGGAAATTTATCAAATCTTTGACCTGGATTGTATTATTTGGATTGGATACTCAGACTCATAATTTACCATTGAATCGGACAAAATCACTCGCTCAACTAAGATTTCAAGCATTATTGAATTGAATACTTGTATTTGATCAGCCTGGGTTTAATCATGTACCAGCTGCTCATGTTGTTCAAACCGCTCATGTTGCTCATCTTGGTCATATTCCTCAATCTATTCAATTGACTCAATCTATTCAGTCTGCTCATGTCGCTCATACTGCTCATGTCGCTCATACCGCTCATGTTGTTCATTTTGGTCATATTCCTCAATCTACTCAATCTGCTCAAGCTGTTCATGTTGCTCAAGCTGCTCATGTTGCTCAAACCGCTCATGTTGTTCATGCTGTTAATGAAAGTATATTGGTTGTTGTTTTACAATTACTCAAATCAGCATTACATAAATAATTTGATCAGACCTTTCAACTCAGTCATTCCAAAATTATTCAGGTAGTTCATGAAGATGATCAGTTTGAAGTAATAATTATAGTTTTGATATATTGTACTGCATTATCTATACCAGTAACTATATTAAATCAATTTGTGAGTGCAAAAGTAAACATAGATCAAAAGATAAATACCATAATGTATTTGATGAAAGTTTTTTTTATTATCCGAGTACTTTTTATCATCACTATATTGTTATAAATTTTAATATATTAAAGGAAGCATCATCCTGCAGGAGCAGAAACTAGCATCCAGTTTTGTCAATTACAAAAACATAATTCATTAGTTCCATCGCCTATAGTAGTAAAAATAATAGATCATGTCATAGTACAAAAATCTGAACCTGGATTTGAAGGTGTAATTCTAAGTGTATTGTTTACTTCCAAAGCCGCTTGAGGTGTAGTGGTATTTATACCTACCTTACTCTTATCAAACTCTCAATAGATAAGTGTACTGTATTGATTGTTTGCTATATATAATTTCTTATCTCATGTCTCATAATATCAAGCATGATATCATAAAAATACATTTAAATCTCATAAAGAAAAATTTCATGCAGCCCTTCAAATTGCTACATTCTGAACTCAACCTATATTGGCATATAGAGATTGATTTCAAATTGCTATATTTTCATTTCAAATTGTGTTAGAATAAAGAGAATATCATCATATCACTACATTATCGTCTCAACCTGTATTGTAATATAAAGAAGCCTCTCAAATTGATATATTTCAATTTCAAATAGTATTGGCTGCAAGAGAAGATAATCACATTGCTGTATTTCAGTTTCAAATGGTATTGGCTGCAAGAGAAAATTGTCAAATTGCTGTATTTGAATTTCAAATAGCATTGGCTGCAAGAGAGAATCATCAAATTGCTGTATTCATATTTCAAACTGTATTGTTAAAAAGAGATTGGTATCAAATTGCTGTATTTGAATTTCAATCTATGTTGTTAAAAAGAGATTGGTATCAAATTGCTGTATTACCATTTCAAGTATTGTGATATCATGCTTGATTTCATATAAATGTTGATCGTTTAGAATTATCAAAATTGATTAGATCTTTGACTTGGATTGAATTATTGGGATTAGATACTCATACTCATAATCTTTGATTTACTCAGTCCAATACTATTCATGTAGTTCAGCCGACAGTCCCGTCAGATGTGAGTACTATCTGTTTGATATACTGCACTGCATTTCATACTCCGGTAACTATAGTAAGTGCACTAGAAAAAAACAAAGCAAAAGAAATTCCAAACATAAAAACTATCACATATTTTGGAAATACATTTCTTTTGGTGAATGGTCTGTAAGAATCAAAAGACATTGGAATGATTAAAATATAAATAACTTATCATAAATTATACCTAGCAATGATTTATTTACAAAAAAAGACTCCATAAATTGAAGTCTTATATTTACATTTAAATATAATGTGATAAATTATAATTTAATCTGAACTATTTCTCATTTAGCATAATTTCAATCAAGTTTAGCTTGGATATAATTTCATGTCCGTCATTGTCGTTTTCAATCTTTTTTTCCTTCTATTAAAACAGAATGTGTAAGTCATTTATTTTTTTTTAGAAAAGCTTCCCTGACTGATTGAGAAACAATATTTAATTGTTTTTTCCTATATAATTTGAGAGACTGGGGTATCTGATCGACAAATGATCATGCAGGTACAGACTCCCCTTTTGTATGTCATGAAAATGGAAATTCATGGACTTTGGTGATATCGTAATCGGAAATTCAATCCAACATTTGTTGAAAATCAGAATCAGTTTCTCATGGAAATCATACTATAAAATCAGCTCAAATAGAAATTAAATCTGGTCTTTTTAATGTGTAGAATTTTTTTAAAGTTTGGACTAAATGTTTTTGGTCGTAATTTCTATTCATAGATTTTAAAATACTATCAGAAAAATGCTGGATAGAGATATGGAAATGTGGCATAATTCTGGGATTTTCTATGGTATAAAAGAAATCGTCGTCTAAATATTCTGGTCATATACTGGAAATTCTAATCCTAGGAATAGTAGTCTGATTTAATATTTCTTGAAGCAATGATGAAAATTTTGACTGATTTGTTTTGTTGGTATTTTCACATCATCGTGCTGCTAGATTTATACCAGTAAGGACAACTTCTTTTCATCATGATGCAGAAAATTGGTTTATTTCAGCTATAATTTCATCAAGTGGCCTAGACCAATGTTTTCATCTTTTCATAATAGTCAGACAAAATGTACAAAAATTATCACAACCGTTTTGGATGAGAATAAATTTTCTGGTGTATATATTGTTTCCATATTCCAATGTGGAAGTGTTTGATTTTTTAGGTTGTTCGGGGAGTAGAAAAAGTTGATTTTGGAATTTTTCTAGTTCTGGATAAATGGAATAAAATTTTTCTTGAGCTATCAATTTTCATTTATCAAAAACTCCACATCAAGTGATGTAAATATTTTTTCAAGATTCTAAATTTTTGATCACATCTTTGAGTCGTTTATTTTTTGCTCTATCAGTAACTACACAGGTCGCGATAAGGTAGTTTTCATGGTCGTTTAAATTATTCTGATCAAAATATCAGAGTCGTTTGTTTATGTAAAATTTATTTACCTTACAGCCAAAGATTTTGTATTGCATAAAGTAGTTTGAAATGTTTAAACTTAGTTAGAGAGTTTTATAAAATATCAGTACTTTTTCAATGTATTTATATTGGATAAAGTATGAAATTATTTATTGATTGACTTTTCCGATTAAAAATATATATTATGTATTCAAAACAAAAAAAAAAGTATTGGTAATATTTAATACTGGTGTGTATGGAAATCTTCGAAATTTTAAAAAACAAGGAAGAGATTGAAAAAAGACTAATCTCTCCCATAAGCTCCGATATACTGGAGAAGGAACTCTACGAAGAAGCTGATTTTATTGGAGAATGTCCTCAAACTGAAGGTGGCTTAAAAATATTTATTTTGGGGCCAAACAAAGGAAAGAACTTACTGCAAGAAATCGGACGACTCAGAGAACTTATGTTCTCATTAAATGGCGGTGGAACTGGCCTAAACTGTGATCTGGATGAATTTGATTATCATTATAGTCAAGAAATAGTCTGGGATAGTGAAAACAGAGAAATTGTCGGTGGTTACAGATTCATCATTGGGTCTAAATTGATTTATGTAGATGGGAAAATTCATAGTGCAGTATCAGAACTATTTCGTTTTTCCGATGATTTTATTGAAAATAAACTCAAAAAAGGAATCGAATTGGGAAGAAGTTTTGTAAATCTCTTTTCCAAAAAGAGTCGCTATGGATTAAGAGCTTTGTGGTATGGATTGGGCTATCTAACCAAGAAGTACGATTTTCAGTATTTCTTTGGGAAAGTAACTTTTTATCCAATGAAAATGAAGAAAGAAGCATTGGATCTTGTCTTCTATTTCTTGGAAAATCAGTTCCCCGGTTTATCTACAGATGCGAAACCATTGGATGAAATCTTGTATTCGGTAACTACACCTGCCGAAGATCTTGAAAAATTAAATGACGAAAAATTCAATTGGTCAGAAAATTATGATTTTAACTTTCCAGTCTTTAGAAAAAAACTAAAGGTTCTAAAGGAAAATTATGAACCATTACTTAAATCGTACATGGATTTGGGTGATATGACCGCATATGGAGGAGCATTTAATTCTTCATGTGGAGGTGTCGTAGAAATTTTGATAGTAGTCAACAAAGAAGGTATTGATGAAATCAAAATCCAACAATTCACTTCATTGGATTTTAATATCTAAAAACTTATTTAAAAAATCTTCCCGTTTTTGACGGGGGATTTTTTTTTATAATGTAATTATGAGTGAATTAAAATGAAACGAGAAATCCAAATAATTATTTTATATTTCTGGATCCTTCGCTCTGCTCAGGATGACAATCGTTGTAGAAGTTTATTTTAAATTTCTATAGTCTGATGATTTCAATCAGGATCAATAAATTCAAGTCTATAAGCAGTCAATTGCATAGAAATTTCTTCTTCTTTTCAATATAGATAATCCCCCACTATCGGCAATCCATGATTGGATAAATGGTAACGTATCTGATGAGTACGTCATGTTAAAATTTCAAGATTGAATTTCATCAGAGACTCTGATTTATTTTTTTTAAATCCTCAGTCAGCTAAAGCTGACAGCTCCTTTTCCAAAGGAGCACAAAAAGAAAGTATTTTTGTAATTCAAAATTTGGGTATATAATGTGGAATCTTGGGAATAACTAATTCTTGGATATAATATGGAAGTTGAGGTGAAATTTCAGAAATGAATTCTTGTCACTGTGGTGTGGTATGACAAATCGCACGATAAAATTTTTTGATAGGTGCTGATTCTTTATCCTCAATGAGATCAGATTCAGATTTTTGTTGAAATAATTTTTTGAAATGTGTGAGTCATTTTTCTGTTTTAGCTATGATCATAAGCCCATCAGTATCCTTGTCTAACCTATGCAAAAGTCATGCTCTGATAAAATTTCAAATAGTCGGAAGATTTTTGTAATTGTGATAGAGAAATCAGACCACCGATGGATATGAAACTTCTCGGACACTATTGGGATGTGACAAAACTCATTTGGGTTTGTTTATTATTAGATAATCCTCTTTTTCTAAAATTACTGGTATCTGTATATTTGGTGCTTCATCCAAAATCACTGGTGATAAATATCTAGATAAATCATCAATAAAAATCTGATCTCACTGTTTGAGTTTATGTGATTTTTTGATTTTTTTGTTGTTGATGGATATTCAGTTTCTCTCTATGATATGATGGAAAAAATTTCTTGAATATGGAAATTGTTTGGTAAGCCAAGTATCTATCCTCTCTTCCTTATCAGAAGATAAATCTCATGATCAAGAATAAATCAGAGTCTGCATTGGAGATTGAATTAATTAAAAACTTATCTGTTTGTGGATTGAAATATATATAGGTATTTCTTGTTGGATTTGAAGCTATTTAACTAGTTATAATGCATTTTATATAGCCTAACCAATACTATATAATATTTTACAGATAAAGCAATATAAAAAAGCTTTGTAATTGTCAAAATTTGTTTTTTATTTTATTTAGTGTAGAATTATTATGTATAGATTTAATTATTTAAATTCTAATAAAAATGGTTAATGAATCAATTCCAACAAGTGTTCAATGAGCGGATCAACAAGCAATTTGATGACCTAATCTTTCTGATATTGTGACTCAAACAACACCAAAAGCAGATAATGCAGTATGAGCAAATGCACATAAGGGTATTTTCGACACATTAATAGGTTTTATTGCAAAACTTAGTTGAAATCCCGACCCTTTTACATGAAAAGGAGGTGTAACTAGTACTTCACAATCTGTACCAACTGCAACTGTAACCACACCAACTACAACAGCAGAATTTAAACCAGAAAATCAAACAACTACTGCTCCAGTAAAAACTGAAGATGGATGATTATTTGGTAAGTTTAGTTCTACTCTGACAAATTTATGAAATGCTGTAGAAAGTCTAGGAGAAAAAGCTTTGGGATCAGCTACAAATGCAGTAAATAAATGATTGGAAAATGCTGGTAAAGCATGAGAACAAGCTATCAATAAGGCTCAAAATGTAGCCACACAAACCACTGGTAATATTAGTAGTACTTTGACAGATTTTGTGAAATTGGAAGATGTAACTGGTGCTAAAAATACAACAGATGATAAGCCAGCAGAAGTAACTCCTGGTCCAGATTATTTTTTTCCAAAAAATAATAATGTAACGACAGAAGTAAAAACAAACCAATGAAATGTAAGTACTCCACAATAATATTTATCAGATTCTATTTAAAATGGATAAGAGAGAAATTATATTACAAAACAATAATATAAGAAGTTCTATACAAAAAAATATAGATACGATAAAAAACTTGATTGAAGAGTCTGACGATATAAAGAGAATAATAGAACAATTGAAAAAACAAGAATTTAATAAGTTTATAGCACAAGATTTGGAAAAGACATTGCAAAATATAAATGGTAGCATACAAAAGTTATTAGATCAGACCAATATATTATTTGATTCTTATAAGAGACTGATACAATTTACATTCAAAAGTTAAAAATGGCGGATCAAGATTTAAAACAAAACTTTGATACATTGGAAAAAAAAGTCACTGATGAATGAAATGACTTTGATTCAGTAAGATTTAATGATAAAACTAGAAGCAATATATGAAAAATATTTGTATGGTGATTTTTTATTGCTATATTTGGAAGTATACTTGTGACTATAGGTTATAATATATTTTTTTATTATATGACACAAGATACAGAATTGTTTATAAAATTGGATTCTATGTTAACATTGGTAGGATCTATCATCTGAGCTCCTCTATGATTTGTAATGGGTTATTATTTTAAAAATGATAAAGACTAGAAACTAACTAATAACTAAAAAATAATAAATAAAAATTAAATGCTGGATGGAAATTCGGTTTTTTTTATTAAAAATTTAATAATGATAAGATAGATTTTCATAGAAATATAAATCAACCATGACTAATGGTCTTACCTATGAGAACTGCTAAGAGATAATATGGAAATTTTATTTTTTTATATAAGATTCTATTGCCCACTATGTCTGGTAATACTGGAAGGAAACAAAATATAGCAAAAAGAAATGTAATAAAAGCACCTTGTTGGGTCTGAGCATATTTTTGTCGCTTGGATCACACTGTTGCAATTTGGGAATGATTATTGAAATAATAATCAAACTTTTTTAATATCCAGGCAAATATCCCCGTTTTTTTATAATCAGTTTTTTTTTGAGCATTGATTCTTCTAATTATATAATCCTGCAATATCCACATAACGACATCTGCTAATGCAACGACCGAGATAGTAATGATGGATAACCATAGTGGATCTGCTTTTTGTAACAACAAAATACCAGTCATAGAATATGCTAGTGGACTAAGTACTGGTGGTACAAGTGGAGAAAAAAACAAAACAAGCGATAGTATGACAATTTGAAATATCATAAGATTTTTATCAATTGATAAATACTCTTTATTTTTGCACAGAATAAGAAAAAAATAATAGAAAGCAATTTTTATTTATGTAATTATAGGTATTATAGGTAATTTGACAAAATATATTTATATATATATAATATATTGTATTAAAATTTAAAATAAAATAATATCAGCTTAATATAAAGCTTTAAATTAATTATATATAATTATGCCAGAAAATTGACAGTCCCTAGAAAATAATGATAAAGATTTAAAAGAAAAAAAAAATGAAAAAGAGAAAAATAATGATTGAAAAGACAAAGTAAATCAAGATCAAAAAGCATTTTTTGAAAAAAAAATGGAAATAGACATGAAAGAATGCAAAGAATTACTTGATGATTGTAATTGAAAACAAAGCATGGATGAATTAGAAAAAGATGCAATGATTTCTAATTTACAAAAATATCTTAATGCTAAAGGTGAAGTGCAATGAGCAGCTAGAGATATGATCTATCAAATAGAAAATAATAAAATACCATTCAAGTCTTTACTAAATCCTGAAGAACAACAAAGAAGAAAATCATTGATAGAAGGCAAAGAAAATCAGCCATGAATGATTGAAAAAATATCAGAACGAATAAAAAATGAATTTAAGATAGATGCCATGAATAGTTTTGGTATAGATACAAATAACAATATAGCTGAATTTGAAATAATGAAACAAAAAATGTTGGATGATATAAATAATAATAAAATAAGTATAGAATATTTTTCATCTAGTGATATAGGTAAAATTACCTGATTTAACAATAGCGGCACATGAGCTATAGAAATAAATGTATGAGCTATGAATGTCTACAAAAATGAATTAGAATTTGAATCTCATTTTAAAGAAACATTGATACATGAACTTTTACATTGAGTGCAAAGAGAATGACAAGAAAAATTATTAAATCCAGATACTGGTATTTCAAAAGAAATTTGTTGAGAAGACAAAGAAGCTAGAAATTTTCTAACTGGTATGTTTACTGAGGGATGAAGTATAATGTTGGCAAATAGTATTAGTTGAGTAACTGAACAAATAGATAATTATCATTTTCATTCTATTTTGGGACTTAATCAGCTTTTTTATGGAAATAAAGATAAAACAAACTCTTATTGAAAAATATTTTCAAAGCTTAGATATTTTGGAAAAATAGAAAATGAAGACAGAATAACACTAATAAATTATATTAAACAAGAATTTTCCAATGAACCTATAAAATGATATTTGGAACTTAAAAAGCAAGATAATGAACTTTCTAAATCCAATCCAACAAATGAAAAACAAGAAGAAATGAATAATAAAGTTTTTGATAAGATGTTGGAAATGGCATGAAATAATATGGAATGAAATGATTTTTTGAAGAAAGTATATCCTGGATGGCAAGGTGAAGAAACAATAAAAAAAATTAAAGAATTGGAAGAAAAACAACAAAAATCACAACAAAAACAATGATTATTAAATTGATAATTAAAATAATTTTAGATTTTTTGTAATTGATACATAATAATACTACCTTCAACAAAATTCTATTAAAATTTTTTTGTATCTATAATATTTATCTTTGGACATCATGTGCCAATGATTTTGATAATCATTATTTATATGGCTAAATATAAACTAACCATTGATCAAATATACTTTTACAAAACTTGCTTTGAGATCAGCTCATTGTTTAGCTAGTGAATCTAATTGATTATTTTTTGCCATTTCAAGTATTGTATCAAGATTTTTTCTTATAGTTTGTATAGATTCATCATTAAGTTGAGTTTCTACTTCTTTAAGTTTTTCATCAGCAGATGGATATGTAGAAATAATTTTTTGTGTGTCTTTGGTATTTGCTCAGTCAAGTATTACTTCCATAATATCATGAAAATCTACCAATGTAACTGCTAACATAGAGAATCAGTTCCTTTTGAATATATCTTGAAATATTAGTCTAACTTCTTCTAATTTTTTATGAGTAGATAAAAGATCACCAGAATATACCGCATCTTTTATATTTGTTAGTAATATAGATATTGTTTCTAAATCAGAATTTAATTTAGTATCATTTTTGAGAATATATGGTTTGTAATTAGTATATTTATCTTGAAACTGTGCATAAGCAGGAATAAGTTTTTGATAATATGAAATAGATTCTTCTCTTTTTTCTTTACCAGAATTGAAGAGTAACTGTTTATAACTATCATTCATACTCGCAAAATCTTCTAAGAAAATTTTTCTACTAAAGAAATTACTAACAAATGCTAATACTAATCATAATACAAAAATCACAATAATATATATCCAGACAAGTAATTTATTTATATGTTTCTTAGTTTTTGTATTGATTTTAAATATAGTATATAAAGCACAGAATCATGTAATACTTGTAAACAATGATATAGCAGATATAACATATAAAACAATTTGTAATATTCCAGGCAATCGAAAATATCATCATACAAATGCCATAATGGCTATAAATAATCTGATCAAACGATCATAATTTCATTCATTCTTTTTCATAATAATAGATCAATAATAAATTTAAAAAATTATCTTTTTTGTAATTGATACATAATAATACCACCATCCATATTTATAATATTATATTGTGGTAATTGTGGCTTGAGTTGCATTTGAACATAACCAGAAGATCAACCAGAATGACAATAAAGAATAAAATATGTTCACTCTGGATATTTATTTCCAAAAAATAATTCATTGGAAATAGGGATAGAATTTTCTATAGGATGATTGATCATATCTACTAGTACGACATGGATTCATTGAGCTTCTAGTTCTTTTTTATTTTCAAAATATTCTGTCCGAGTCCATTTATCGGTTGATTTTTTGCCACGAATATCGCAAGCATTTGGTGAAAAAAGATTAAAAATATTCATAAAAAATATAATAATATAAAATTATTTCCCACTAGGCTTATCTTCTATTTCTATTTCACATACCTACAAAATTTACTCTTCAAACAGCATTGTTTTCTTGTGAAGATGCTATAATTTCATCGTACTGTGATTGAGAGATATATTGGGGTTTATATGTACCACCATTGCTAATTATACTTTTTACATAAGCACGAATATGGTTGCGAGATCATTTAGCTAGATTGTTATATGTGTTGATAATATATGTGTTGGATGTTTGTTTTGTGAAAGAATTTAAATCATTGATATCCAAATCTTCAATAGTAGCTCATACTATGAGTGCATCCAAAAGAGATTTATTTCATTGTGATATAAGATCATCATATAATTTTTGCATTGCAGAAGATGTAAATTTTCCAACCGAATCATCTTTTACGGGATCAGCTATTGAATAATGTTCCAGTGCTAATTTAACAGCAATCATATGTATCTGTTCAGATTTTATAATATTTGTAAATATTTGATTTTCTCGCTTTGATCAAAGTGTAGTATAGACATCTCTTGCTAATTTTTCTTCTTCGCGCATTTGTATAAGACCAGATTTTTCTTGATCAGAAATAGTTCATGTAAGTAATTTATTTTGATTGAGTCTTGCACTTCCACTTTGTATTGATCATTGGTCATTAAATATATTCTGTGTATTATCTACCTTGCCAATCTGATTTGATTGTGATTTAGATAAACTATTACATCAAGTAAGTAGAAACAAAACAAGTCAGAATATGAAAAATAAAATAAATTTTGGTGCTGTGATTTTCATAATTTATTGATATTAAAATATAAAATTTATGTATTGGAATGTATTAGTTACAAATTAAATATTAAATATATTTTGGAGATTTGTTTTAAATTTTTCATATACTTTTTTTTCTAACGAATAAAAAATCTTTACTCATTGTCTTTGTGTTTTGACTATTCATATCCTTTTGAGCATAGATAGATGATGGGAAATTAAGTTTTGTTTGATTTTGAATTTTTCTATCATTTCATATACACATACTTTTTCTTGCTTATTTAGCATACATATGATCTGTAGTCTAAGTGGCTGAGCAATTAGATTTAATGTCTCAGATGTCTTTTCAATATTGGGTTTAGTTAAGCATACAATCATAATATTTTTATAATATCAATAAATCAACATACATTGATATATAATATAATGGAAAGCTAAATCAAGATAATTAAATGAAAATACCAATAACAAATACAGCTTTAATTTTTCTTCTATATAGTTATACTATACATTGTATTTAAATACCAATTTTATCAATCAAACACAATTATGTTATTTACAGAATTTAATTTAAAACCTTGAATAATCAAAGCTTTGACAGAAATGAAATATCTCGAAGCAACTGATATCCAAAAACAAGTTATAGATATTGCACTTAGTGGAAAAAATATAATGTGACAATCACAGACTTGAACTGGTAAAACAGCAGCATTTCTAATTCCATTACTCCAAAGAATAGATACAAATACCAGGTGACTACAAGCACTCATACTAGCTCCTACTAGAGAACTTGTAAATCAGATCTGAGATGAGATTTTTGCTTTAACAAAATATTATAGAGTAAATGCTGCATGTATTTATGGATGAGCTAGTCTAGTGACTCAAAAAAAATTACTACTTAAATGACCAAGTATAATCGTAGCTACACCTTGAAGACTGATGGATTTTATGAAACAAGGAGTGATAGATATTAAAACGGTTAATTTTTTCATATTGGATGAAGTAGATAGGATGCTGGATATGTGATTTGTCCGCGACATAAAAAAAATACGAGACCAAATGAAAAATATTCAACAAACATATACTTTTAGTGCAACGATAAATAATGATATGAAATCTATCATCAAAGAACATGTAGACTCATATGAATTTATAAAAATCTGAGAGGCTGTCACAGTAGATAAAATCAATCATAGTTATATGAGTATAAGCCATGAAGATAAGCTGAGCAATCTAATAAATCTAATCAAAAGTCATTGAAAAGATAAGGTACTAGTATTTACACAGACCAAAAGAAATACAAAAACCATCCGTGATATCGTAGAGAAGTCATGATATACTGTAGGTATGCTAAATGGCGATATGAGTCAAAATAAAAGAATGTTTACTTTGAAAAGTTTTAAAGAATGAGGTGTTAGAGTACTTGTAACTACTGATGTAGCAGCAAGAGGTTTAAATATGGATAATGTCTGACTTGTGATAAATTTTGATGTACCCAAAGAAACAGAAAGTTATATACATAGAATAGGTAGAACTGGTAGGGCCTGAGCATTTTGAAAAGCAATCATGCTTGTATCACCAGAAGAGGAAAAACTACTAGCAGATATAGAAAAAGTACATAGAACAAGAATAAAAAAATCTGACCATTTAACTGTGTCAGACAAATGACAGTATGCTCATATACGCTTAAATAAATCTACTGACAAGACTGGTAAAGCTGCAAAAAAAGGTGTATTATTGTGATGAAAATCTTCATATAAAAGACCTGATAATAATAGATCTGAAGATAGAAAATACTGATCTCCAAGACCAGAAAGAAAGGGGTTCTGATGAAGTAATCATCGTACTGAAGAATCACAGACTCGTAGCTTTGCAAATGGAGAGAGAAGTAAATTTGGAGAAAAAAAATTTGCTAAACCTGATCAAAGGAGCAGTTTTAAGTGATGAAAAGATTATAGAGATTGACCAGCAAAATTTGAATGAAGAAAATTTGGCAATCAAAGACCACCACAAAAATGACCTGGTCAACATATGAAATTTAAATGAATGTGAAAATAAGAATTTTCTAATTTATTCTTTCGATAATCAAAAAATGTAGTCAATAATTTGGCAAAGTCCTAAGCGAAGTCTTAGGGTTCTTTACAAATTGTTTGAGCTGCTGATCATACATAAAAAGCAAACAGAATAGTTGTAGCGAGTTTTGTAAAGAACTAGCTTTTTTGCTTACTTTTTTTTCAATGAAAAAAAGTCAGTCGTAGGGTTTGGGGTGCGAAAAGCCCCATAAAAAAAGTTAAATATTTAAGATTACTTCGTTCCTCTCAATGACTTTTAGATTCCGGCTGCAATGAATAACGCCGGAATGACAGTATAAAAATAAAGCAAAAGAGGACAATTAATTTTTTAATCTTCAAAAAATACTTGGATTCAAACTGCACGTTGCAACTCCTCTATCATGATACTTGCATATGAACCAGATGGAAGTCAGAAATTTAATAGGATATCATCTCATTGATAGCTTATTTTTACCTTTTGTGGAAAAACTCGAATAGGTCTTCTAATACCAAATATTTTATATTCTTTACATAAATTTAAACTTTGTGGATTTAATCATTGTGAATCAAGAAAAGACTTTTCTCTAATACCTGCTGATGTTAGTGGCTGAGCCAACAATATATTATAACCTATAACTGGAGCTGTAATCATCATTGTAGTATGATCAAAGGGAATATCTTTTTGAAAATCTTTTGGGTAATAGAAAAAATCTTGATTCCTTTTTTCTAAGTCAAAAAGCTTCACGGTCTCAGTTTTTTCCTGATATACTCATAGTTGTCTTTTTATTGAATTTTTTGGATCTATAATTTCTATAATATCACCATCCAATATTTTTAATCACTTTTTGATCTTTGAAAAAACATATTCGTTAAACATTTTACTAGCATAAGATTGTATCTTGAACAAACGCTCTTGTTTTTCTTTTAATTTCAACTTACCATCTAAAATATCTTTACCCTGTTTGGGATTGACTCACTCTATACCAAATCTTTGAGATCAAAATAAATTGGGAAATCACTTTTGACATAGACTGGCTATTTTGGCTTTTGTGTTGTCTCTTTCTTGTAAGCTAAGATGTTTGTTGGCTCTGAGTCTAATATGGAAAATATTTTTTATAGGCGTTGTCATTCAAATTGGCTGGTCATTTCGATCAGTTTTGAGTATTTTTACTTTTTCTGATAATCATTGTAGAAATAATTTTTCTCAACCAAGTTTTTTGAGAGCACTTCTATAAATACATATCCACTGCCTAGCAATAGCCCTTTTGTCTTTTAGACCAGCAATTCCTAGTGTGAGTCTAGAAAGATTAAATATAGAACAAAGATGAGAAACTACATCCATTGTATTGATATTTCTTTTTTCAAAGAATACAAAAAATGCATCTCATTTTCATGATAATGTAAAAGGAAGCTCCTCCTCTACTATAAAGTCGGTAGATTTTTGTTTGAACGAAAAGAGTTTATCTTGCATAGGAAAGTTTAAAGGTAAATATTTATTTTATGATTTTAATATTTCTTCTATAAGTTTTTTTCTCACTTCTTTTTTGTTTTATAATTTTTTATTATTTGATCTTCATTTAAAAGATATTTTTCGTTTTGTCTAAAGGCTATTCCATGTAATAATTAATTATAGACTTTTAACCAAGAATTAAAAGCTGTTTTGAAGAATATTAAATATATGTAGTAAATAAAAAAAAATCCCAACATGAGGTTGAAATTTATTAATGAAGCGGGTGATCCCGTAGGTCTACGGGACAATAGTCTGCTTGAAAAAAAAATCCCAACACGAGGTTGAAATTTATAAGTTAGCGGGTGACGAGACTCGAACTCGCAACAGTCTGCTTGGAAGGCAGGCACTCTAGCCAATTGAGTTACACCCGCAGTTGAATTAAAAATGCAGAATATATAATTTAGAATTACAATTAACCAATCTTATATTTTTCTTAATTCCGAATTTTAGATTCTGGATTAATAATTGGGCCTAGCTGGGCTCGAACCAGCGACCCATCGGTTATGAGCCGATTGCTCTGACCAACTGAGCTATAGACCCTAGTCTTGTTTTTTAATGGTGGGTGATATAGGACTCGAACCTATGACCCTCTGCTTGTAAGGCAGATGCTCTAGCCAACTGAGCTAATCACCCAAGTAAGTTTATGGCTTTAATTTTAAATTTGGCGGTCCCAAGGGGAATTGAACCCCTGTTAGAAGATTGAAAGTCTCCTGTCCTAACCACTAGACGATGGGACCATTTATTGGATTAGGAAAGTTTTTTCCTTAACAGTTTTTTAATGGCGGGATGGAAGGGACTCGAACCCTCGACCTCCTGCGTGACAGGCAGGCGTTCTAGCCAGCTGAACTACCACCCCAGAACTTAATGTTTGTTGTCAATTGTTTTTATGGAGCCAGCTATCGGATTCGAACCGACCACCTACCGCTTACAAGGCGGTTGCTCTACCAAATGAGCTAAGCTGGCAAAAAAATTCCCCTTTGTTTATCGGGAATTATTTTTTGCTACTAAAAATTTTAGCCATTCTTGATTTTTTTCTTGATGCATTTCTTTTTTTGATAACACCTACTTTTGTGCATTTGTCTATCACTTTGTACATGTTACTTAAATCTTCAATTGCAACAGTCTCTCATTTTTGAACTCTCTTTATGAACTTTTTCATTTCCATTTTCATTCTCAATTTGAATTCCTTGTTTCTTCCATGTAACACGAGAGATCTTTTTGCTGCCTTCTTTGCTGACTTTGTAATTGGCATTATTTGATGTAAAATACTATAAAACTTTTATTATTCAATCTCCGAGGGAGGGACTCGAACCCACGACCCAGTGATTAACAGTCACTTGCTCTACCAACTGAGCTACCTCGGAATATAAGCTGGTTTCAAAATTTAACTGGTTATGTATACAAAAAGCAAAACCTTTTTCAAGACAAATTTCACTTCATCGTAAGCCTGATTTCTAATATTTTTGGGACCATCCTTTTTATTTACTTATAATCCCCCGCTTATATGCTAAATATAAATAATATTTTATATCAGCATTTTTTATTTTTATTTAATATTTACCGGGAACAGGACTCGAACCCCGCCATTGCGGGACTTCCTATGGTCTCCTTCGTATACTCAGGATTCCCTTCGGTCGCCTGCACACAATTATACTTTATTTATAAGACTACTCCATCTATATTTTTAATTTTACCGGGAACAGGACTCGAACCTGCACACCTTACGGCACTTGGTTCTAAGCCAAGCATGTCTACCATTCCATCATCCCGGCACAAAATTACAAATTTATATAATTATAATGATTTACTCAGGAGCTAGGATTCGAACCTAGGACCTTCTGATTCAGAGTCAGACGCTCTACCAACTAAGCTACTCCTGATTGTGAAGTAATCCTAACCTAGATCTTTTTTTTTGGTTGCGGGGGATGGAATTGAACCACCTATCTTCGGGTTATGAGCCCGACGAGATACCGTTTCTCTACCCCGCATTATCAACTAACAACTAATAATTAAAATCTAATAATCTTTTTAAATTTTATTTATTAAGTATTAATATGTACTGGGGAACTAGGATTCGAACCTAGACTGACGGAGTCAAAGTCCGCTGTCCTACCGTTAGACGATTCCCCACCGAAAATAATAAAGAAAAAACCTGACTGAACAGGACACATTGAATAGACATATATATATTTGACTACTCAATTCAAGGGATTTTTTAGATTTCTTTAATATATCGACAATATTAATCTTGAAAACACATAGAAAAAATGTATTAATAATGAACTTATGTTTTTTATTTGTAATTAATTATTTGATGAGTAATCTCCAAAGGACATTGGTAGTTTTGAAACCAGACACCATATGACGCAGTATTATATGAGAAATAATATCTCGTTTTGAAAGGGCTGGACTACATATAGTAGCTATGAAAATGGTAAAACCAGAAAAGGAATTTTTACATCACCACTATGAAACAATAGGTAAAGTACTTTCAAGACACTGACAAAAAGTATTTGATATCACACTCAAAATGATGATGCAAAACCCTGTAGTCGCTATAGTAATTGAATGAGTAGAATCAGTAGAATATGTACGTAAACTAGTTTGATCTACAGAACCAAAATCGGCTGCTCCTGGTACTATAAGATGAGACTATGCACACATGTCATATGCATATGCAGATTCAGTAAGTATGGGAATCCCAAACCTTGTACATGCATCTGGAAACAAAGAAGAAGCAGAAGAAGAGATCAAACATCGATTCTCTGAAAGTGAACTTTATCTTTATGAACCGATTCACTCTAAGTTTACAAGATAAATTAAAATAAAAAATATTATTTTATCCCGCCATTGCGGGACTCACTTTGTTCGGATTCCGGTTATAAAAATCGATACTGGAAAAATAAGTTAAAATCAGATTTATATTTATATATTTAATTTAAATTAATGAAAAAAGGAATACACTGAGAGTATCATCAAGATGTAGTAGTTAACTGTATATGTTGAGCAACTTTCAATATAAGTGCAACAATACCATGACCTGTAAAGGTTGAAACTTGTTATCAATGTCATCCAGCATTTAACAAAGACAAGGTAATCAAGAAGGTTATAAAATGAAGAATGGAAAAATTCTTGGAGAAACAAAAGAAAATCGATTCTATGAAGAAATAGTGAAAAGCAAAAAGTATAGATTAAAAAGTAAAGAATTTTTTAGTTTAAAAAAAATGCTTTTATGCTTAGAAAAGAAATAATAAAAAAATATGTTGAAGTAGAAAATATTCACCATGTTATATGACATAATGGAAGCATTTTGATGAGGGAGGTTTTGAAGACTTTCCTTTTTCTTTTTGTAGCTTATATAGTATATATATCAATAAGCCAATATTCAAACTGGCACTATCGATCTCGAATCTTTGCTGGAGTATGATTGTATTTGTTTATAAAATTTGTACTAAATTTTTTGAATCTTTATTTGGATGCTCTGATATTTAGTGACAAATGAATTACATTGTTTATGCGAGAATGAATCTGGGATTACAAGACAGATATCTTTGAGCGAGATAAAATAGAAACAATTTCATTTAATCAAAACAGCATACGAGATAAAGTTTTTGGAAAATGAGATATTAGTATAAAGCTTTGACATGGAGTAGACTTCCCTTTTGATAACATATCTAGGCCAAAAAAACAAGTTTGAAAAATAATGAGGATGAAGGATCATTTCTTGTGACAAAAAAGAGATAGAGATCTCAAAGATTTAGAATGAGAAGAAAATAAATTTAATATATTGGTAGAAGCATTGTGAGAAGTTGTACAAGAATATATGGAAAAGGGAAAGAAAAAATCTGAATTTGATAATAATTATTAAGTAAAATATAAAATGGAAAATCCTCTGAAATATGGGGATTTTTTTTATTCAATTTCTTTTACACTAACTACTGTAAAATCCCGTTTATCACCATTTTTAAAATCATTTAATATAACAGAATACAGTTTATTGTTGTCTGTGTTCTTTACTAAAACTCATATCGTATCATCTTCAAGTTCTCAGAATTCAATTTTATGAAATGTGTCTGGATTGATATTATACCTCATAACCAATGCTGCATATGCTCTTGATAATCATTTTTTCATATATTCGTTAAAATCTCTTTCCATGGTTAATAGTAAATAAGTATTTTCTGCAGTTGCTTTCTGTTGTCGTTCCAAACTACTAACTTGTAGATATGCACTAGAATTTTCTCATTCATTTTCTTTTGTGAGATTTAATAATTCTTGTAAATGATCCATGATATATATTTAAATATGTAAAATAACTAAGCTGCGACTCTTGATGCTGCCTGTGATTTCAAACCTTGAAACTGTTGTATAATCATATATAATTTATCAACATTGGAAGATTGTGTATTGGTTCTAAGTAACTCTCTAATAAAACCCAACTTTCTTGGATTTTCCAAGGTTCTTATCATATAATTATAATCAATATTATCTATATTAAAGCTACTCTCTCTATTTAAACCGAATTGGCTCCTTCACCATCAAAATTGTGGAGATTCTGCTACTTTTTGAAGTTTCTTAAAAAATGGTATTAATCAATTTGCATCTAATCATTGCAAATTTATACTGTTTATATTTGTGATTAATTCACTAAATTTTTTGTATAAATCTCATCTCACACCATCAGCCCCCCAATAACTATAAATATTAGAATTACTTCCTACCTGTTCAAATCAAATTCTATCTCTAGATCTGATTTCTAACATATTATTTTCTCTTTTGCTAACTTGAAATTCAATTCATTTTTGACGTAACATATTATTTATATTTTCTGGACTGACTCAAAGAGAATTTTGTTCAAATACAAAACGTCATACTTTATATGCTAAATCTGATACTCATCAAAATCAAGGAGGATTTCAATTTATATGTATAGATGTCCTAACATCAGCATCCATCTTGGTATAATAAATATTTCATCATCCATCCACAAATCTAATACCAGATCATCATAACATACTTTTTAAAAATGTTGGGATCGCTGCAGTACAATAATGCTGGTTTGTATTTTTGTATGTAAAACTATAAGATAAAACATTAATCATATCTGGTGACATTGTAGTAAGTTCAGGATTATTTACATAACCAATACCAGATACCTCTTCTGGAAAAGGACATTTCTTGGAAAAATTAAACCTAGGTACTACTGAAATATTTTTTAATCAATTGAAAACAAAATCTACAAATGCTTTATTTTTAAGATATGATATAGAAACATTTGGATATTTTTGCATAACAGAATTTAGACGGCCCTGCTGTTCTGGATCTAAAGTTTTCCAATATTCTTGGATGGCAGTTCTTTGGTTTTGGTTGGCATTTTTACTCTCTGTATAACTTCTAGACAGCAGATCACGAGATACCCTACTACCATTTGAACTATGATCTTGTAACTTTATTGTATTTCAATCACGGGTTATAGTTATATGTTCTCTTGATATATGTATATCATTATCGAAAGACATAAATCTGTCATTTTTATCCCTTCATAATGTTACAATTTCTCTGTTTCTTAATGCTTTGAATCATTTGTCTCCATTGGTAGATCTAAATAAATTCCAATCTACAATCAGATAATCTACATTACTATTTATATTATATTTTTTTACCAACTCAGGGTAATCTTTGATCCTCACTACTTGTATTGAATGGTCTGCAGACAAATTGATATTTATAGGTTCATTTCAATATTCTACACCCACTGTTTCATTGTTGATTCTGCGAGTCATTCATAGGTCATTTAACCTAAGCATTTCTATTCATAATTTAAATTCTTTTGTCAATCATATAGGACTTGTTAAATTTCATTCTCGTAATTTTCATTCTTTAAATTTTCAAGATTCTATCGTTGTTTGTGTTCAATTTTTTATCTCTGTTCTTTTACAATTATCACCATCTAATTTACCATTAATTCTTGGTCATAATTCAGTAATATTATTTTTAAATATTATTTCTATAGACAAAGGAGAATCGATATTTTTATTTACAATGAAAACTTCTCAATTTTTTATCATAAGTGCCTCATTATCTCAAATACTTTTCATAGCTCTTTCTTTGAGATCTTCTATAGTTTCTCAATTTTTTGGTTTTATTTTTTTCTCTGCTGAATTCTTTAATTTCTCTTCTGCTTCTTTTTTTTGCTTTTCCTCTGCTTCTTTCTTCAACTTCTCTTCTGCTTCTTTCTTTAACTTAGCTTCTGCTTCTTTTTTTAACTTAGCTTCATTCTTATTAATTTTAGTTCCATTGATATCTTTAAATCCTTGTAAAATAGAATTGATCTCTGCTTGTGAAACTCATATTTCCTTACCTCTTTTATTTAGATATGTTTCTAATTCTCCTCTCTGATACTTTGCATTAAGCTCTACCATATCCTCTCTAACAGGAAGTATTTTACCCAAGTCTACACCATGTTCATTTTTTCATTGAGTATAGTCAGAATACATAGCATGTTCAGAAAATGTTTTGCTTTTTGTTTCATAAATATTAGCAAGTTTTATAAAAAGTTGCTGTTCTTTATTGGCACTGTTCAAAAATCTGTTATAATTGCCATCAGTTATTCTTGCTTCTGCTAGAAGACCCAAAGCAAGATTATTTTCTGTTATTGCATGAGACATTTCATGAAGCATAGATTCAATCGGAATATCTGAACCCTTAGCTTTTGATCCTGGAGCAGCTATAGTTTTACATGGGTTTATAGTTATTATTTTGGTGTTTCTATCACAACCACCCCAATCGGAACTATTTTTTAATGGCTCAAAACGATATCATAAAGCTAAAACTTCTTGGTGCCATTTTGGATACTTTGTTTGAATATTAGATACCAGAGCATCTCTAAATTGTATCCATTCCTGAGCTGAAAAATTTTGCTTCAGTGGTTTTTCTAATATTTTGAGTTGTGCTTGGTCAATATTTGCTCATGCTTCTGCTTCTTGCTTCAACTTAGCTTCTGCTTCTTTCTTCAACTTCTCTTCTGCTTCTTTCTTCAACTTCTCTTCTGCTTCTTTCTTCAACTTAGCTTCTGCTTTTAGAACTTCTATTTTCTGATTATAAGCATCCATATTTTGTTCGAAAGTTTTTATATCATCTGGACTTTTATTTTTTTTAGAATCGAATTGTTTTTGCATTTCAATGAATTGATTTTCAAGATAATTTATTTGTTTATTAGTTTCATTTATATTATCCTGGTTATTTGCTTGATTTTCTGGTTGTTGATTGGGTTCATTTTCTTGTTTATTTTCTTTAAATTTATTTTTTCAAAATAATTTATTTGATACATTTTTTGTTCATCTAGTTGCCCATATAGGATATTTGGCTAATGGTACATTGTTTGCTATATTATCTACTATGCGACCATTTATATACCATAGATTTCTAGCTCATTCTCTCCTCACTACTCTATAATCACCTATATCTCATATTCTCATTATAGATTCATTTCATAATTTATCTAGAGTTATATCTTTTAAGACTACATCTTTTCATCTGATTTCAGAGACAAATTCATTTCAATTTTTATCCACTATCAAATCACCGTCTTTCACACCTGTTCTTCTAATGTCTTTTAAAGTTCTTCGATTCATACTAGAAAATTCTGGACTAGATGGTGTGGATACATTTAGAACTGTTTTTGCTCAGGCTTTTAGATTTTGTTTTAATTTTATTATATTCTGAGGATTGTTTCAAAGAGTTTCTTTTCTAAAAATATAATTATATTCGTTGATTTTGATTATATCTGGATTTGTAGATTCTCTAAAAAAACTTTGAAATTCTTTGATTGTATTTTCTCACAATTTTATAAATTTTCTAGGATACTTGATACTCAATCAAACAATAGGCCATCACTGTAAAAAATCTAATGTTTTAGTAGTATAATATCATACTCATCTTGTTTCGTTTCATGTTGCATATCTCTTTACAATCTTATAATTGTTTATCATAGATTCTGTAAATTCGACTTCTTTTTCTATATTAGATTTGTTTATCAAAAAAGCTTTTCAATCTTTTACTGTGATTTCAAATTTTTCTCATCTCCTAGATACTACAACATCTCAATTTCTTATAGAAGTAGTCTCTAGTTTATCTAACAATTTCCAATTTTCATAATTAAACTTTTCGCCTTTGGATCATAAAATAAAACTTTCTCTATTTATTCTTTTGGGTATGCTAGGATCGTTATTTATATCTATAACCAATTTTTCCAATCTGTTTTTGTTTTGTGGGGAATCTAATTTTTCATTGAGAATAATAATATCCTCCATCTGAGGATTATCTCTAATCTCTTGGATTTGCTCTTTAGGTGTTTTGATAGGTTCTTGTTTAATTTCTTGTCTTGTTGGTAGATTATTTACCTCTCATGTTGTAGGTCTTGATACAAATTCTATCAACTTTCACTCTAACAATTGTAACTCTACTATATTTCAATTACTATCTTTTACTTCAAGATATTTGTTTTTGGAGCTCTTGTATTCTTTTACTTCAATATCAAATAATTCATATTCTTTTTCTCAATATTTAATTTTATCTCCTGTTTTAAATCATTCTAGTTTAACTCATGCCTTCATATGTGATGCTTCTATTTTAAGTGTTGTCGGTAGATTATTTACCTCTCATGTTGTAGGTCTTGATACAAATTCTATTACTTGTCATTCTAATAACATTAATTCGATATCGTTTCATTTACTATCTTTTGCTTCAAGATATTTGTTTTTGGAACTCTTGTATTCTTTTACTTCATTGTTCTTTAACTCATATTCCTTTTCTCCATACTTTATTTTATCTCCTGTTTTAAATCATTCTAGTTTAACTCATGCCTTCATATGTGATGCTTCTATTTTAAGTGTTGTCGGTAGATTATTTACCTCTCATGTTGTAGGTCTTGATACAAATTCTATTACTTGTCATTCTAATAACATTAATTCGACATCGTTTCATTTACTATCTTTTGCTTCAAGATATTTGTTTTTGGAACTCTTGTATTCTTTTACTTCATTGTTCTTTAACTCATATTCCTTTTCTCCATACTTTATTTTATCTCCAGCTTTAAATCATTCTAGTTTAGCTCATGCCTTCATATGTGATGCTTCTATTTTAAGTGTTGTTGGTAGATTTTCTTTGAAGGTAATGTCTCAATTTTCTTTTACTAATATATCTCATTTTTTCCCATTCTTTTCACCTTCCAAAGTAAGAGATTTTGATTTAGTATTTGAAATATAATTCATTAATTTTAATTTAGTATATCAGTATCCTCTCAATCATGCAACCATACCGATAGTATGTATAAATCATTCCCAAGTTAATGGTGATAATTTTTGATCGAATGTCAGACTTAGAACTTGTTCTGTTCACATCAATGTTCATACTTCTCATGTAAATGATCACATGCTTTGAACAGCTTTTCACATCATAGATGCGGTAGCTTTTTGTGACATAATTTTAGCAAGTAATGCTTTGGTAAGTTGTTGTACAGGCTGTCATACTGCCTTAAGTACTCATAGAAAGGCTATACTCTGAGCGTATGATTTTCGATTTGACATTTGGGTTCAATCTGGTAGTACCATATACCCTGTTGGATCGGTTCATTCAAATAGATCCATTTTTCCATTTACTGCATTGTGCAATACAGTGCTTGATAAGTGAAATGTTGTTCACTCTAATACTAGAGCTGTTCATCTTGCAAGAGTTTGTATTCATTTTCATAGTTCTGTACCGTATACAAACGGATTTATAATTTTTCCAATTTTTGTAATTTTATTTGTTGCTTGAGCTATTTGTTCTAATTTTCTTGCTTTTGCTGACACCTCAAGAGCCTTTGAAATTGCCTTTCCTGCTTTATAATATTTTTTATAATTTGCAAATCTTGAAGCTAGTTTCATTATCTTGAGAATTTTTCATCACTTAGATGCTGCTGAAACAACTCTGGCAGCTATCATAGCTGCTCTAGCTCAGTAAATAGCTGCAGTTCATGCTCAGAATGTAAGTGCTCAAGCAGCTATAGCAACTATACATATAGCTACCTCTATAGCTATTTGTTCTAGAATTTCTGATGTTTTGGATACGTTTTCATCTGATCGCTCAAACCATCATCATGCACCTATACTATCGTTGTAAATATCAGCATTTGTTCATGATACTCATCATCATTGTTTGATTAGTCGAGATCAGATAGCTCACTTGATTTCACTATCTATTCATGCATATTTTGTTACATCTTTCATAACTTTAGTTTGATTTTTTGCTTGCTTCTGTAAGTCTTCTGGATTATCTAATAAGAATAATATTGCATTTAATCTAGCAATATCATCTGATGTCTTATTATCTTTGCTTTCTAAATTTATTTTTTCTTCTTGAAGAGATCACTTCATATCTTCTGCTGTGATATTGAAATTATTTATAATCTGATTTTTATTCTGTATAGTATTAAAAATTTTATCACATCATTCTTTTATTTTTTCATCGTCTAATGTTGCAAAACTTGGCAACATTCATTTTGATTTAAGAAAATTTAATACTGATTGAGGATTGGCAGAGTTAAGATATAATGCATCTATATTTGCTTTGATATTTGCTGGCATTTCTCAATCTCATTCTGGAATAGCAAGCATTTCTCATATTTTTTGAAAACAATTATTATATATTGATTCTTTGATTTCTAAATTATCATTTTCAACAATCTCATCTCTTAAAAACGTTGTATGTGTATTATCAAATGTTGTTAATCACTCTCAAATTTTTCTGATTGCCTCTATAGATTTATCTTTGGGTCAAGAGATTAGACTTGCAAAATATTTTTCATCGATATTTTTGTAAGAATTGTATAAATCTTTTAGTTTTATTGATATAGCATTTAAGTCAGATTTAGAAATATTTTCATTTGTTTGTATAGAATATTGAGCATTCCTTATATATTTTATAATGTCTGTTATTTTACGGTCATCGTTATTGGATCGTGTATTACCTTCTTCTTCTCTAAGGTTATCTATTAATTTTCACATCAATCATATTCAGTAAATAGCATTTGTCTTTTCTTCTACTGATGCAAGATTTTCTTTTTTAACTTCCTTATTTGTAGAAACTACGTTTTCTTTTTTTGTTAAATAATCATATTCAGATCGTTTATGTTGTATTCTAGATGTCAGATAACTTTTGTATCATGATTCTTCTCAATCCAAAATATCATATAGTTTTGCATTTCAAAGATGAGATTCATCATTCCATAATTTCACATCTTTTTCGGCTGTTCAACTAATCATATGTACTTCCATAAGTCAGCTACCATATACTTTACTGATGGGTTCTGTATGTAATTCTCGATTTTTACTCTTAGCATCTTTTATAACTTCATCTAATCTTTTTTCAGTTTTAGAAAGAAAATCTTTGTATACACTAATATCTTTTTCTAATTCAGATTTAAGTGATGGTGGTATAAGATTTATTATAGCTCATCGTTTGGGATCAACTTTTAATTGATCAATTGTTTTGTTTGCTATATTTGATTGTTCGTCGATTTTTTTATTTTTTTCTTCAATACTTTTTTTACTTTCTTGTTTTGCTTGATATGCTATGACTCATCATGGAGTTAGTTTTACTCACTCTCGTATAAGAGCTCTCTGATCTAATTTATTTCAACTAGAATCAGTAAGAAGATATGTCTTTTTTTCTTGATCATAACTTATATAAAAGAGATTTCTTCATCCAGAAAGAGAAGCCATTTTATTTTTTATATTTTGATTTGTACATCAAGAATAATCAATTTTATAAACATCAGTATTGTTTTTGAATACATTTCAAAGTACTTCATTTATTGTTGGCTTATTAACTTCTGAAGAAAAAGTCAAAATTCATGATCAATCTCTATTGAAATATTTTTTATTCTGTATTTTTTCTGATGAATTAATCGCATTTATAGTCTTTGCGTTTGCTCTATTAAGAACTAGTTTTTCCAAAACTAATTTTTCAGCATTATCTATTCTATTGGCTATATCTTGGATGACTTTTTGATTTTCTGTGAGAAATTTTCGTCCAGTCATATTATTTTTTTCTTTCGATAACTGACTTTGAAGATCAGTAAATTCTTTGATGGCTCGTGGTCATCGACTTTCTTTTTTACTATCTCATATTTCTTTTATATAGGAATTTATGACTTTTATAGCAGCACCATAAATTTCATAGTCGTCTCTAGTGATTCCGTCATCTTTTTTGAATTGTTCTGAGACATCATTTTTGATTTTTTCCTCCGATTTGTCTTGATAAAGTTCGGCCATTTGAGAACATAAAATAAGTTAAAATTGATTTTCTAATTTTTCTATAGAAATATCATTATCCTGATCTTTTTTTTCATCTACTTGGATTTTTACTAATTGAATTTTTTGTAATATAACATTTAAAGATAGCCTAGAATAATGTATTTTTTCCTCAAGGATTTTCCGTTTTTTATCTTGCTCTAATGGATCTTTGGTTGAAATAAAATCAAATAATAGTTTTAGATTTTCCAATGATAATTGATCAATAAAGTCATAAGATTGTTCTGGAGCATAATCTATCCGTATTTCTTTTAATATTATTTTCATTTCGCTCTCTGTGATATCGGCTGGTAATTTCATTTTTATAATAGATATAAATTGTGATATATAATTATAAGTCTTTTATGAAATTTGTCAAAAAAAATAGGTTATTTTTTATATACCTATTTTGTGTATTTAAGCTGATTTTTAATGGAAATTTTAATAAATACTTTAACTAAAAAATCCAACTATGCGAATGACTAAATGACGAAATATTTTACAAATCTATCTCAAATCTAGTCTCCTTGGAAGAAAGAATATTTTGGATTGTTATTAATATATTTGATACTAAGGTTTCTGTATACTTTCACTGTGGTTCGATTCTCATCTGAGTGAAAAAATTTGTATCGACATACTGAGGATTGATAAGAAATACCTTCTGTTTAAGTTCATTTCTGAGTGCTCATACAAATCATCTAAGTCAGAATTTACTTGCTTGATATCATGCTCAGTACTTCATAAATTTTTTGGAAGCGATACTTCAAATGTAGATCAATTTTGATTTAGGAGTGAGAAATGGAAGAAGTTTTTTGGTAAGCACAATATTGGAATATAAATTTAACATTAGCATATCTAGATATTCTTTGTCTTTTACTTTTAAAAATTCATCGAAATACCCTACTCCAGCATTGAAAATAACTGCATCTAAAGAAATATTTTTTGAATCAATATATGAAATCAGATTTTTAATATCGCTTGATTTTGTTAGATCAGCACTAATAAAGTTGATTCAAGAAATTTTTGGATCTTTTCTAGATGTACCAAAAACATTGTATCCTTGCCTACCAGCAGGCAGGTCTGTATGAAGTTGTTCTGTGAGATATTTTCATATTCAAGATGATATTCAGGTGATAAGAATATTGGGCATATTTATGATGATAGTTAAATTAGCTTTATTTGTAGTAAATATCAGTATAAATTCAAATAAAAAACTACTATTGACTTTTTATTTTAAATATATATAGTAAATAAAACAAAATGTTAATATGAAAACCTATAAACTAGTTGATGTAATTTTTGCAGTTTTAGCATTGGTGTTCCTTGTGATTAGTGTTTACTTTCGTATACAAGTAAATGCTCAATCTGATTACTTGATTGAAAGAGGGCTGTTTACATCTCTCATGCTTATCTTTGCGGGCTTAACCATGAAAAGAATTGAATCTTGGACTATAGTACCACGAATATGTGGAATTGTGTTACTGGTATTGGGAGGTTTGTTATTGTTGCTAACTATTGTAAACTTATAGGTTTTATAAACTCATTTAAAACATAAAGGTAGATTCTTTTTAAGAGTCTGCTTTTTTTTTATTGTTAATTGAAAGTAATTATGAGCTATTTGCTTTTATTGACTTTTTATTGTAAATAATTATAAACTAAAAAATAAAAAACTAATACAATGATTTATATTAAATAAAAGATAAAGAAAATTATCACCCTTCAAAGTTTTTTGAACAGAATCCTATTTTCCAATCTAGTTTGTATGTAATTTTGGTAGTAATACCCGAAGAACAGAAAATGCTTATGGCAAAACAAATTAGTCGCTATCACTTAGATGATGTAACATGGCTTATTGTAACTCCAAAAGAATGCATGGAATTATGTGAGAAATATGATTTTTTTTACAAGTTAGTAGTGATGCAAATCACAATGACTGGAAATAAGGATGATGTATTTTTCTCTCCTCATAATTGGGAAATGTTACAAATAACTCACGAACCAAAAGAAGATCCTTTTGATGAACAATTTGTCGAAACAATAAATCGATTAATTGATCAAGTATTATATAACTTCCCAAATGAAACTAGGAGTTATAAAAAACGCATCACTGAATTACTATTAGATTTTGTAAGCTCAGGAATGTTACAAATGCAATTAGATCACAAAAAGGTTTTGGGCAATTAAATGAAAATATTCCAAGCAAAAGTTCTCGCATTTTTTATGCGGGACTTTTTTTAAAACTGTCATTCCGGCGATGTTTTTTTGCAGCCGGAATCTACTATTAATTTATAAAACTAACGTTATTTTTGGGGTTTTTCCTTTTTAACTGTCATTCCGGCGTTAAGTTTTGCAGCCGGAATCTACTTTAAAAATTCTAATAGTAATATAATTAGATTCCGGCTGCAATGAATAAAGCCGGAATGACTTGGTAATAATCTATATGATATCAAATAAAATATTTTTATCAGGAAAATTTAAAGTGAAGAGATTTTTAAAATCGTCTGTAATCCCCTTCTCTATCCTCATAAATCAATCTGGATATTCTTGAAATTTTCATTCAAATGCGAAATTTCATTTCTTAACTAAGTTATTGTAATCAGATTTTGTATATATTATTGATCAGATGAAAATTGAATTTATAAGCTCAAAGTCTATTTTTTCTTTGGTATAAGAAATGAAGTCGGTATAGATTTGTAAATAATTTGGAACTGGTAAAAGAGGAAGAAATCTGATTCAGACTTTGAATCATTTTGAGATTAATGTATTTATTGCATTTATTCTCTGATCCAATGATGATGTTTTGTGTTCAAAAGCATCGATGATAGATTGTGGGTTGAGAGAGAAAGAAATTTCCGAATTTTGTGGAACAAAATCTAGATTTAGTAATGATTGGAGATTAGAGCTTTTGGTGCGTGATTCCATAACTACATTATCAAATTTTTCAAAAAATGGAATAAAAGAATGATTGAAATTTATCATTTCATCTAGTCATTGGATATCAGAATAATTACTCGCATAAAAATAAATCGTATTATGATATCATGATTGTCTGAGTGAATTTATTTTTTCTGCAATAACGTTTTGGATGTCTTCATAATTAACGAAGATTGTTGGAAATGGAGTTTTGAATGCTCATTTTAGATAACAATATTCACAATCAAATATGCAGTTTAGTACTGATTTTAAAAAAAAGGCTTTGCCTGGATATCAGTAATTTGGAGGTGTAGGAAGTATGGAAATATTTTCTTGTTTAGCAAGAATGATAGCGTTTGCGAATTGGTGATTTCATATATTTTTATCGAAAATATTTTTGTAATGATCTATTTCAATGATTGAAGCATTGGAAAATTTGCTCAGAATCTGTTGAGTAAGTGGATAAGATTTAGCTTTGGATTCTAGGTATATAAGCATTAGACAACTAAGGTCATCTCGATTTTTTCACTGTCATTTCGACCGAACAAAGTGAGTGGAGAAATCGCTTTAAATTAAAGAGATCCCCTTCAGCAGAAGGACAAGTCTCGACTACGCTCGAGATGACAAGAAACTTAAGATGACAAGTAAAACGATAAAAGATTAGTGATTAAAAAATAGCTTTCAAGTAGAGAAATTTCTATTTGATATTAGGTTTATAAAATTTATGAATATTGTAATAATAGTTTTAGTCTATTCTAAAAATCAATGAAAAAAATAATTATTTTTCTAATGAGTATTTTTGTTTTATGAAGCGCAATGGTATCTGCAGAAAGTTGTATGAAAGAATGAGAAATTTCTAATGCGTCATTATGACCACAGTATTATAAACCTTGTTGTAGCTGATTATTCCCATTTAATCGAAAACCAGGTATGGCGTGATGAGGCGCAATATGTTACTCTAATATCAAATGAATCCCCGAATGTAAAAAGGTATGAACAGTGAAATGACGATATTATTCAGACTGAAAGTTATTAAAAAAAGATGAGAGTTGTAAAATAAAAACAGTTAGTAATAATTGCCTTAAAGAATGATGAATAGTAAATCAAAATAGTTATGATGCAAATTGAACTATATCAAAAGATTGTTGTGCAGGATTATCTTATTTTGAATATCGAGCCCCTTCGGCTTCTTCTTCACCTATGTGTTATATTGGTTCTAAGTGAACACCTCAATGTAAAAAAGTATGAACCAGCAATGAATGACGATATTATCCTGACTGAACATTGTTAAAAAAAGATAATGAATGTGCTAAATGGACTTTATGATCTAGCACAAGCTCATCTAAATGAACTTGATATATAGAATGATCACTTAGTTATCCATCAAGTTGAATACCAACTAATATGGAAGTTTGTGCAGAAGATGTATCAACAAAAAAAACTATTTGTACAAACAAACAAATAAAAAATAGTAAATATACTTATGGAGTGTGATATTCTTTAAAAGTTCCAGTTTGAAATTATAATGTCTTTGCTAGAATTATATGAAAAAACACAAAAGCTTATTATACTACTTTTGTTACTTGCTGATTAGATGCTAGTTGCAAATCACATAGTAATATAACTGTGGTGGTAGCAAAGGATAAAACCATAACAAATATAAATCCTTGGGATCGATATAAATAAAATATAAATGAATTTTTGATATAAATCTTTCGATATTGACTTTTTGTAGTTAATAAATATATTATAAACGATAAAAAAACAATCAAACAAAAAAAAGCAATCTATGAAAAAGAAAAAAATTATTATTCAAGGTATCAGTATTGTGCTCCTTGTGCTGAGCATAGCTATAAACTGGTTGGTGCCTATGGTCACAACACTTGCAAATGCAGGTATACTATTTGGTGGTATCAGTAGTGACTTCCTGAATCCAAACGACTTTATAAGTGTCGGACTGCAAAGTATCATCAATATTATTGGCATCAGTATTGTATTGCCATTGTTTATTCATGCTACTGTAACTGAGAAATACTTTTCAGTCTATGTGATAACTACATATGCAGCCACTACTATCTATTCCCTAACTCTCTGCTACCTTTTTTATGATGGTGGCATAATACACTTTGCTTCTATTGCTGTCTTTTTTTTGGCTATAATAATGTATTTTCTTTGGGCAATTGATATGTTGCACAAAGCTGCCAGATGGCTCTGGATGACAAAAATCTTGTATCCTATCAGATCTGTACATTATATAATCACTGAGCTTATACCTATGATTAGGCAAGCAAAAGGTATCTGATATCATCAGCAATGATGATTTAAAAAATGTTTATTAAATTCTGTTTATTAAAAAAGAAGCTGCTCGTTTTGGGTAGCTTCTCTTTTTTTGTTTAGAAAATTTTATTTTAGAATATCTACTTCTTTTTTTCGTAACATTTTATTTATCGACATCCTTGTGGGTGAAGCATTACAAAATTCGTCTACTGTCAAAAGCAAAAGTCATTTCACTCATTGCATAATATAGGAAATATTATAATCGTTTTCTCGAAGTTTTTGGTGAAGTTTATTTTCTCAAATCGTATCTAATCACTTTTGTGAAACATAATAAAAAAGATCATGATCAGATTTTATCATATCTTTGGATTGGTCGTATTCCAACTGATGAATCTGAGTAGTATTGTGATGATCTATAAAGTGTAAATAATCACGAAATGTATCGATATTTTTTAGTACATTTTTGATTTTATAATAATTCAAGTATTTCAAAAAATCCTTTACTTCTTGAACAAGATATCAAGCTATATCTAATGTCTGTATTTCTTCCATCACTTTTTTGATGATTATATTATTTTGCTTGATTTTCATAAGAAATGATAAAATTACAAGATATAAAAAACATTAAGCCATCTGAAAAATATTAACTTTGTATTTATTTTTTATGTAATTTAATAAGTGAATATCGTGAGTATTTAGCAATACTGTATTTCATAATCTGTTTAAATTTATCAATATATCTCATATCTGTTGAGTATGTTCTCGATCAAGATTTCATGTAGGTTCATCTGCTATGATAAATTCTGGCTCATGCATAAGTGCCCTAGCCATACATACTTTCTGCTTTTCTCATCCACTTAAATATTTTATTGGATGGTTGATCAGATAATCTATCTTGAGCTCATCTACTATAGATTGAAATTTATCTTCTATCACCATATCTCATAAATTATATAATCTGAGTGGATATGTGATATTATCTTTTACATTTAATGAATTGATCAATCTCGCTTCTTGAAAAATTATTCAGATTTTTCTTCTAAAAAATTGAATTTCATCATCTGAATATCTAGATATATCTTCTCTTTTGTGATAAATCGATCTTGCAGGTGGTCTCTTTTCTCACATCAATAATTTTATGAGAGTTGATTTTCCACAACCAGATTTTCACATAATAATAGTAAAATCTCCTGTATACAGAGAAAAATTAAACTTATCAAACAAAAGATATGGTGAATCTTGATATCACCAAGTAAGGTCTTTTACATCGATAAGAAGCTGATGGTCTCTCTTTTCCATATTAGAATAAGTTGTAAATGTGACTTTTTAATTATATACCCCAATAAAGATATTGCAAAATAAATTGTCCTAATTTGATTATTAAGATTGACAAAAATGGAAACTTTGATGAGAATCGCTAAAAATCGTACTATTTTCCCAAATCGGCTGGATTTATCTAGTCAAAGACTAGTAATTTATACTGATTAAATCCTTCTGTGCTTCGCACCACCTCTCCTTTTCCCTTCATTCTTCAGGACGAGCCAAAGTGGGACAGTTAAAGACTACTTTATATTGAAAATCGTACATTTATCTTTAAACATAATCAGAATTTATTTTTATATATTTTGGAAAATAATGTTGGAAACTGATAAAATTGTAAAAGAAATCCAATGAGCGAAGGATCTAAAAGAATTGGAGAATGTTTTTGATACATATCTAGGTAAGAAGTGACTTTTGAATGAAGAATTTAAAAAGATGGCTAGCTTATCAATAGAAGAAAAAAAGGAATATGGTAAAACATTGTCTGATGCAAAGGTGATTTTGACTGATACTTATGAGAGCAAAGAACAGTTATTAAGTATAGATAGTATAAATGAAAAACTTCGCGAAGATATTGTAGATATTTCTGTAGAAGGAAAAAAGATAGAACAATGAAATTTTAATCTACTTACAAGAGTAAGGAGAGACCTAGAAGAAGCTGCCAAAACTATGGGATTTATAGTAGAAAGTGGAAATGAAGTAGCTACAAAATTTCAAAATTTTGAATCAGTAAATATACCACTTACTCATCCAGCAACAGAAATGCATGATACTATATATTTAAATGAAAAAGATAAGAGCGATGAATATTTGGTATTGAGAACTCATACTTCTGCGCTACAAAATTATATGATCAAGAAACACTGATTACCATTGAAGGTAATTGTACCTGGAAGATGTTATAGATTTGATGCTATGGATGCTACTCACGATACTATGTTTTTTCAATTTGAATGAATGTACATAGATAAATGAGTAAGTATTGCAAACTTCAAGGATGTAATGGAAAAATTTTTGTCAGTGATGCTAAAAAGAAAAGTAGAAGTTAGAATGAGACCATGATTTTTCCCATTTGTAGAGCCAGGTTTTGAGATAGATGCAAGATATGAAATATTGGATAGAAAAACTGGAGAAAAATCTATGTCTAAATGGATTGAACTATTGTGAGCTGGTATGGTACATCCCAATGTACTCAAAATTGCAGGAGTCGATCCTGAAGAATATAGTGGTTTTGCTTTTTGACCATGAATAAACAGATTGACTGCTATGAGATATGGAATCAAAGATATAAGATATTTTACAAATGGTGATCTTAGATTTGCAAAGAGTTTTAAGTAAATAACTGTCATTTCGACCAAAGTGGAGATTTATCCTTCTAGAGAAGGAAATCTCTTAAGTTAATTTAAAGCAATCTCTCGACAGGCTCGAGATGACAAATGAAACGTTTTAGATATTAAATATAAGAAACAATGACTAAGCACAATATTGAAGTAAGTAAGGAAATTCGAGATGAATATGTAAGATTGAAATGAGAAATTAAAAAATTATGATGACAAGAAATAAGCGACGACCATGTTTTATCAGCCATGATATGATGATTTTTTGATTCATTGGAATATATGAAAAATGCTAAATTGAATGAACATGGACATGATCACTGACATAACCATCATGAAGAAGAATGATGTTGTGGATGAAAAGGAGACGATTGCTGTGGTGGTAAATGAGATGATCACGAATGCGGCTGCAAATAATTAAAATAAGACGCCGAAACTTCCGCAAGAAGTTTAACGTCGTTTTTATCCAGCTAGGCTGAATAGAAATTTTTGAAATTTCTATGTGATAAAATAATATGGAAATATATCGTACATGTTTACTATTTGATAATCACGATTGAAAGTGAGATTCTCCCAAGAATCCTGACAATTATTTTTTTGGTGTAGTTCAAGATTTTGAAAAAGATAGATTAGAAGTAGATTGAAAAGAGGAAAGAAGAAGGATGTTGATGGTAGATATAAATCAGTCTATAATAGATAATTTCCAGAGTCAGGCTGATGTCGCATTGTTTGTGTTGGAGACTTTAAATAATGAAAAAGAAACAATTTATTTATAACAAAAAATATCACCAGTAGAGGTGATAGTTTTTAAAGGAAGAAAACCAAATAGCAGACAACAAATATATAGAGAACTATTATAGACAAGTCTACAAGAGCAAACTAAAATATCCCATCAGAG